>Ga0233410_10000355_pt1 | contig 15189 bp, 38 predicted proteins | sample Na_anoxic_1_MG_FD_179869 | JGI IMG/M metagenome (GOLD analysis project Ga0233410, IMG submission 179869) | Seawater microbial communities from Saanich Inlet, British Columbia, Canada - Na_anoxic_1_MG | ecosystem: Environmental > Aquatic > Marine > Inlet | place: Canada: British Columbia...
AGGGAGCCAATTGTTGGCACCAGCGTGTCAATTCCAGAGCCAGACCTTTCTTTTGTTGCAGTTGTCTTGGCAGCATGCACCGCCAAGTGTCTGGTCTGTCGACGGTTTTTCGATACGAAGTGTGGCAATTGGAACAAGGAACTCCAGAAGAAACCCACATGGCCAAACGAGCGGAATCATCCGACAGGCCGAATTCCAATGGCCCTTGGCTCGTCGAGATCGAAGACATGGCACACGCCGAGGAAGCGATCGCTTTGGCCGAGGGGATTCCAACGGAGAATGTCCGACTTTCGATGGGTCCAGCTGGATATGGCCTGAGCAGCTCCCCTCGGAACTTCGGAGCCGACTCAAAGACCGTCATCTTTTTTGCCGAGATTCCGAACAACCGGGTCTGATTCACCGGGAGTCTGGGACTGCCACATGTGGGGGAGGGGGGATTCGCCCCCCAACACCATCACAACAGGAGAAACAATCATGCCCATTTTTAAGTGCAGTGCAGAGTGGACTGACGTTCTTATTTCAGATGAGAAGCTTAGCAAATGGTTTAATCTGGAATCTGAAGAAGAAGCTGCTGAACTTTTCTGCGAACTTTTTTATGATGCTGGCGATCACGATTCAGATGGCGACGAAATCCTTGAAGTGAACGTGCAAGACGAGAGCGGTGAGGTCACAGAGATCATTGTTGAAATCCACAACAACATGGGCTTCAAGGTTGGTGGCTGATATTCATGATACCCCCTCCCCTGCCACATGTGGGGGAGGGGGGATTCGCCCCCCAACACCACCACAACAGGAGAACACGAATGAAACCAGACGTCAAAGCCCTTCTTCTTGGTGTTGACATCCGATTCAACGACCAAGGCACATCCGACCCAGAACGCAAGCAGCTTCTCACCAAGGCACTTGAGCGGCTGACAATCATCACTGACTCCCTGAAGCCCGACACTCTCAGCAGCATGCTGGACTGTGGCGAAGAGGTCATTCTGTGGCTTCACGAGCATCCAAAGGCTCATGTGACTCTGGGATATTGGCATGTTGAGCTGGAGTCAACAGAGTTCGGCGATGCGGATTTCGAGCGATTTGACTGGCCTTTCGGTCTGAATGGCACTGTCGAGGACTTCTGTCGTGAGAAGCGAGAGTTCTGCTGGTCTGCTCGTTGGTCGCTCTGTTGATATTCATGGGGTCTCCTTCCCTGCCACATGTGGGGGAGGGGGGATTCGCCCCCAACACCACCCTTTAGCAGGAGAAACAAATGAGCTTGTTTTTGATCAGCAATGGTTCCTACAGCGACTCTACCGCTTCAGTCCTCAATGAGTCAGCTGAGGATCGTTTGCCTTTGGTTGTGGTTGAAGCCGAAGATGCGTTCGATGAGAGAATTCGTGAGGCCGTTCAGTTGTTTGCAGAAGAAACTGGAACCGATTTGAACGAAGTCACGATCAACAAGTTGAGTGCCCCACTTTCGTTGGGTTAGCTCTGGTTTGAGTGCTTCGGTTGGTTGTTGGCTTCGAGTTGATCAAGATACGTGAAATCTGGAAGCCAACAAGCCATTTGAAATGTGACGGAATTATTATTCATTCTAGAAACATTTCTGAAGATGCTAAAAGAATCGCCACAATTTTCGATCGGATCTGGAGAAGCATAACCTGATGATACTGCCAATTCTAGAAATTGCCACAATTCATCACCAGTTGTGTGACCTTCATAACCTGTCGCGGCAATCACAGATCGTGGGAGCGTTATTTCAGTAATGCATCTTCTTTTTCCATCCCTGGCACCACCGACTTTTACTTCATGAGGAGTTATTGGTTCTTGTCGATCAATTTTGGTTTTGCCGATATTGTTCAGCATGTATTCGCGGAAGTCATGAAACAATGACAGTGGTAATTCCGAAGCCAATTTGTGGTTCCAAATTAATTCTTCAAAATCCCCTGGTCGGATAGAAGTGGTTTCACAAATTATTGATAGTTTCATAGAATTGTCCTTTTATTATATTTTATGAAGACCGAGTAGTTTGAGGAGAATACTTCCCGCCCGCCCCCGGCAAAGCCGGGAAGCGGGTTTCCAACGTGTAAACTAGCAGCCAAGAATAGCAGCAAGCCACTCTAGTTCATCAACCTCGCTAGCGAGAACATTAACAAACTCTTCTTTCGACATTGGACCATAGTGTTGAAGATACTTGTCTGCCCCGCTAGTGGGGTCCCCGCCTTCACGATCCGCTCGTGCGCAGTCTTCAGAATATCTTCTTTTAGCGTTTTCCAAACAAAAGTCACCATGGGTAGCTAGGTAATCTTTCACGTTTGTCACTTTCATAATTTTCTCCTGAAAGAGGTGTGGTGTTGTCTCCTACCTTACTATGGCAGGCGGAGAGCCTCCGTTAACTCCGGAGCCGCTCCGCCCGCCCCGGCTTGCACCGGGAGTGGGTTTCCAACGTGGAAACTAGACTTGGATGTTCACCGGTACACACCAGGCGTATGGCAGGACACTACGAATGGTCTTCAAGGCTTTGCATCCGGCAGACCACCTGTCAGCCATGTGCAATGCGGGGTACGTGGGCGCTTTCACACCCAACACTTCAACGTGGCTTTCGTTAGGGCCAAAAACAACTGGGTTGTCAGTGCTTAGAACCAGCCCGCCGCAGCCAATTTCCCTTTCGAGTTTAATCCACAAGTCTTCAAGCGACCTAACGACAGCTCTTTCGTGTCGTTCCTCTTCGTCCCAATCTTCTTCGGGTTCTGCGAATGCAATTCCATCCCGCACAACAAAACAACCGTTGAACAGCTGACCGCCGTCAAGCTCAAAGAACAGTGGACTAGCTAAAGTTTTACAGCCATCGCTGCAATGGCTGTCAAAAACACTAAAGTAAACGTTTTTAATCATCATGCTTAGTCTTCTCCTAAAAAGTGGTGTTGTCTCCTACCTTACTATGGCAGGCGGAGCATCTCCGATAATATGGGAGATTCACCGGGTAAATTGGCAGTTAAAAAGCTCGACCTCTGCGGTTTCCAGAATAAAAACTTGGTCGGGTGTTGCTTTGGTGACCTCTGTGGACCATTCGTTCGCTTTGACTTTGTATTGCCCGCGTTGACTATTCCCCGTTGTTCGGACGTACCAAATTCCGTGGACTTTGGCGATCCATTGTTGGGATCGGAACCCTGCGGCTTTGGCTCCCTTTCCGGTGACGTACCATTGGACGTCGCCTGCGGGGTCTCTGGCTTCACCGATGCTTCGGCCTGCTAGGACCAAAAGTGTGCCGTTTACGTCTCCGTTGCACCTGTGGTGCTTTTTGATTACCATGCTTTCTCTCCTGCTTGGTGGTGTTGTCTCCTGCTCTCTTGTGGCAGGCGGTGAATCTCCGATAATATGGGAGATTCACCGCCCGCCCCCGACCAGAGTCGGGGAGTGGGTTTCCAACGTGGAAACTTGGTCGGGTGTCGCTTCATCAACTTGGGTGGTCCCATGCTTGCATCTCGTAAACACTCAACCACGACTGACCAATTCGTGGATTCGCAGATCCGGCTCGATTCCAAGGCTCGCCACAAATTGCTCGATTGCTTTTGTGTCTGGCAAATCAGAAGCGGTGAAAGTCCCAACGTCCCCATCGTGCCATCGAGAAGCCCTGCATCGAACTGCGGCACCAACGACCCAGTTTGTGACGTCGCAATCGGTCAGTTTGAAGAAACAAACACCATCGGCCAGCCGGTGACCAGCCAAGACGGTGCAGTTGCCGTATTCTGACAGCAAGCCAGTGGGATTTTGGGTGGTGGTCTTGAATTCGACCAAACTTCCGGGACGCAGACCCTCTGCCTGTTCCTGCGACAGTTTCTGACCAAAAATCGTTGCATTTCTTGTCGTGTCCATTCTTCGTCTCTCCAAAGTGGTGTGGTATTGTCTCCTACCTAACTGTGGCAGGCGGAGAGCCTCCGTTAACTCCGGAGCCGCTCCGCCCGCCCCCGGCAAAGCCGGGAGCGGGTTTCCAACGTGGAAACTAGAAAGTACAAAGATCAATCGAGATCGGGGTCCCAGTATTCACCAAGCTGGATTTCGCGGGCACAAATCCACGTTGCGTGTTCGTCATCCAATGCTGCCTCTTCCACGGTGTCGTGAAAGCCGGGTTCGAAATACAGGTAATAAGCAGTAGTCGGCCAATCAAAGCAGTAATTGCCTTCCTTCGGCACCCATCGAACTTCGTGTCCCTCTGGGAGCTTCCAAGCGTCGCGGGCTTTGTTGGCTGCTGCTTGAACGCTCTCAGCCTCAAAAATGGCAACGCTGACTGCCTCTGCTCCGCCGACTTCGATTTTAACTAGCATTCGTCTCTCCTGAAAAAAGGTGGTGTTGTCTCCTACCTAACTGTGGCAGGCGGAGCAGCTCCGTTAACTCCGGAGCCGCTCCGCCCGCCCCGGCTTGCGCCGGGAGCGGGTTTCCAACGTGGAAACTAACCGTCGAGGGGCAGTTCGCAGACCACCCCGGTATCGACCTCCCACTCGTTGCGTGGGGCTGCGGAATTCGCCCACCAAAGGATGGTCTCAGCTAGGTCCTCGTCACTGCGGCACTGATGCGGCGAGTCGTCGTCGGACATCTCCATCGTCTCGCGGTTGGGGTGCGGCTCGCATACCCCATCGTGCCACTCCATAAGGGCCTCAATCGCTTTCTTGGTCTCTGGGCCTGCCGGACCTTCGTAGAGGTTGATTGTCCCGTCGCCCCGTCCGATGCATGCGCGCATTGCGATGATCATTTGTCTCTCCTGAGAAGTGTGGTGTTGTCTCTCCTACCTTACTGTGGCAGGCGGGGAATCTCCGATAATATGGGAGACTCCCCGCCCGCCCCCGGCAAAGCCGGGGAGCGGGTTTCCAACGTGGAAACTAGGCAATATGGTCGTCCGTCAGAGTCCCACGGACCACCTTGAGTTCTCGACCGTGCCGGACGATCAGCCGGACTACCTTGCCGTTCACAATCCGACCTGACCAGTCCTCAATTTCGTACTTCTCTCCTCCAGCGGCCTCCGTTAGAAGCGGCTCCACGGCGTCGTACGGGCTGAGCCACTCGCTGAGGCCCTCTTGCATTTCTTCGGGGCAGAGCTTGTCGTCGATCGAGAACTCAAGGTCACGACCCCCACTGCACATTTCGAGTTTGTGCTGGTTGCCCAGGATTGTCACGGTGCCCGTAAGGGTCGAACCGTCACCGTCCGTGTCAATTTCGATATCGTATTTCTCGATCAAATCGTCTCTCCAAAAAAGGGGTGTTGTCTCCTACCTAACTGTGGCAGGCGGAGCGGCTCCGTGAATGCGGGAGCCGCCCCGCCTGCCCCCGGCAAAGCCGGGAGCGGGTTTCCAACGTGGAAACTACCAGTTGTACATGTCATTAGACCAAGTTATCACTTCGTTCCTAAACTCTTCATGCTCGTCCAGATTACACATAAGAGGCGCGATCTCGACGTCAATTTCCTCACTCGATGCTACAGGGTGTGGGCCACCCTCCGGCATTTTCAGATTCTCACAAAACGCCATCATCTCAGCCAGTGGCGTTTTTGCCAGCTTATTGGCCGAGTCAGGTGAAAGCGCAAAAACCACATCATGCCGTTCGCCGCTGATCATTACTACCAAATACTTCATCGTCTCTCCTGAAAAAAGGTGGTGTTGTCTCCTGGTTTCTAACGTGGCTCTCGTTAGGGCCAAAGATCAGTCGATCCAGGACTGGATCTCTTCTTTACCCTCCGGTGTGTCCGGGGTGTAGACTGCGATCGTGTACTGGCCTCCGTCACCCGGTGCCCACTGGACGCTGTTGTGGTCTCTCGTGACACACTCGGCAGTCCGAAAGCCGTGGCAAGGACTCAGCTGGTCGTCCTGTTGGTACTCTGCGGCTTCCGCGTCCAGCAGTGCGTCGAGACTCTCGGCCTCGTGGTGGGTGACGATCGGGTTATCCTCATTAGCAAGGTTCAGTTTCAGAAATCTCATCGTGTTCTCCTGTTGTGGTGTTGTCTCTCCTACCTTACTGTGGCAGGCGGGGAATCTCCGATAATATGGGAGACTCCCCGCCCGCCCCCGGCAAAGCCGGGGAGCGGGTTTCCAACGTGGAAACTAACCGTCGAGTTCTTCGGCTAGTTCGAGCTGTCCAGCCAACCAGTGACCGAAGTCCTCTCGTAAAGTCTCGTCGGCTCGTTCACACCACCGCTGGCACGTGCGGACTCCGGCGTAGTAGTGGGGCACCTCGACCTCCGGTGTGTCGTCGAACGTTACTTGCTCGTCGTCCAGCTTGCAGTGCTCGTTGTGACCGCACTCGTAGCCGCCTCCCGACGCAACCAGACCAAAGAAGGTCAGCACCTTGAAAGGTAGGTCCTCCTTGAAGGTCAGCCTGACCGTCAGTTGGCCGTAGCTTCGCTTGTCGCCGCAGTCGTAGTCGTAGTCAACAGTGTCAACGGTCAGTGTGTTGGCAGAGCGTAACACTTGTGGTAGTGACTTCATTAAACGTCTCCTGAGAAGTGTGGTGTGGTGTTGGAGGCGTCGGCCCCCTTCCTACCTGTGGCAGGCGGAACAGCTCCGTTAACGTCGGAGCGGCTCCGCCCACCCCCGGCAAAGCCGGGAAGCGGGTTTCCAGCGTGGAAACTAACACTCGGCGTCGATTAGCGTTGCTGTTTCGTCTTCCGGGTCTTCTTTAACGCTGGTCACTTTGGCCAGAATTGGTGCTTTGTCAGTCGTGAGGCAGAGAATTGTTGGGTCAGTTCCCTGATGAAAGTCGTTGAGTTCGCAGTCGAAGTAGATACCCCGGATTTCGTAGTCTCCAACTGTGACGCCTTTTTCGCTTCCGCAGCTTTCATGGCAGTCGAAGCCTTTTTCGCGTTCACCGACACTGAAGCTGCTAGCGGGTTTCTCGCCGTCAATGGTGACGCCGATGGCTCGTGCAACTCTGATTGTGATCCACATTCGTTTCTCCTGAAAGAGGTGGTGTTGTCTCCTGCTCTTGTGTGGCAGGCGGAGAGCCTCCGATAATGCCGGAGATTCTCCGCCCACCCCCGGCAAAGCCGGGGAGCGGGTTTCCAACGTGGAAATTACGAGACAGTCAGCGTTGGCACTGACACAGAAGCAACGAACTCTTCCTTGTTGCGTCGCAAGGCAACCCCCACAAAGGTGCGGGCTTCTGCCTCCGACAGTTCGTTGTTCTCGGCAACTTTGGTTACGATGTCAGCCAAAAGTGCTGCGAGTTCTTTCTTGTCCATGGTGGTTCTCCAAAAAAAGGTGGTGTTGTGTCGGGCGGCGTTTGCCTCCCGTCCTGCTCTCTTGTGGCAGGCGGAGCCGCCCCGTGAATTCCGGGGGCGGCTCCGCCCGCCCCCGACCGAAGTCGGGGAGCGGGTTTCCAACGTGGAAACTACTCGTCGTCAGAAGGAATAGCGAATGTGACGAACATGTGGATGTCGCTGTTGTCACTGCTGACTTGTAGATCGCCGTATTCTTGCGTAGGTGTGACTGTGACGTTTTCGATCCAGTGATGAGCAGATGTTTCACTCCTGTACCGTTCGATGAGCATTTGGTCCCGTTTCACTTCGTCGTCTGGGAGCGTGATCAGGTCGCTGTCGGGTTTGGATGGCGCATTTTGTCCTTCCATGTAAAAGACTGTGATGGCTAGTTTGGGCATTCGTGTTCTCCTGAAAAAGTGGTGTTGTCTCTCCTACCTTACTGTGGCAGGCGGGGAGCCTCCGATAATATGGGAGAATCCCCGCCCGCCCCCGGCAAAGCCGGGGAGCGGGTTTCCAACGTGGAAACTAGGCAATAATATGGTATACGGTGGTCGTCAAGTCGCCTTCGCCGCGCTCTGCAAACTTCCGAAGTGCGGCTCCGTGAACACGGCTTGGGACGGGCTTGGGGAATTTGGCGTCCAAGTCCATTTCCCAGCGGGAGTGTTGCACATCCGAATCGTTCAAAGCCCTTGCGTTGCCGATCACCCATTCGGTGGTCTTTTCCTCCCAGTCCTCCAGACTTTCGTTGTGGTTTTGGATATCTAGAGCCTGCCACTCGGCCACATCCTCGTTTTGCCGTTCGATCAGTCGATCAGTTTTGTCGCTTTCCGCTATGAGCGTCAAAAAATGTTGTGGACGGCCTTTCCAGTCGGTGCTACAAACAGTTCGCCAAAGTTGCATATTGCGTTCTCCAAAGAAGGTGGTGTGGTGTCGGAGGCTTTGCCGCCTCCTCCTGCTCTCTTGTGGCAGGCGGAGCAGCTCCGTTAACGTCGGAGCCGCTCCGCCCGCCCCCGGCAAAGCCGGGAAGCGGGTTTCCTTATTGGAAAGTTTCCAACGTGGAAACTAACTGAGGCGAGGCGTCGTGTCGATGCAGCTCTCAATCTCGTCTCCGCACTGACACGCTGGCCACTCACCTGTGGCTGCTCGGCCAATGAGCTTTTCCAAGATGCCCCACATGAAATCGCTGTGAACGTCTTGGTCAAGGTCCGTTTCCGGCACACCGCAGGCTTCCATCGTGTCGTAGGCGAGGCTTTCTAGTCTGTGGAAGAGGGCCTCGTTTTGCTCTTGCAAGATGGTGGTGGCGAAGGCGGTCGTTTCGTTAGCATTGAGTTTGCGCATGGCGCGTTCTCCTGAAAGAGGTGGTATTGTGTCGGAGGCTTTGTCGCCTCCTCCTGCTCTCTTGTGGCAGGCGGAGCGGCTCCGTTAACTCCGGAGCCGCTCCGCCCGCCCCCGGCAAAGCCGGGAAGCGGGTTTCCTTATTGGAAAGTTTCCAACGTGGAAATTACTGTCGTGGGAACAATTCCCAGGCTGCATAGCCTTTGTTGTGAAGATCAATGAAACGCTCGTCTTCGCACAAGACATCAAAGAATAACGCGCCAGGAACTTCCATCGGATCGTAATCCATCGGATTGTATCCATCGGATTGCGAATCGACGTCTCTGCCGTCGTATTCGCAGTAAAGCTTAATGCTGTACGACTTGCCCTTCCATGTGCCAGCGACTTTGTAAACAGCGCCGAAGCTGTTAATGCTAGTCAGTTCGATTGTGTCAATCTTGCTCATTCGTCTCTCCTGAGAAGTGTGGTGTTGTCTCTCCTGCTCTCTTGTGGCAGGCGGAGCCGCCCCGTGAATTCCGGGGGCGGCTCCGCCCGCCCCCGGCAAAGCCGGGAAGCGGGTTTCCTTGTTGGAAATTACGCAATGTAAAAGCCAACTGTGTTTCCTAGGCACGAAGGCCATGAGGACTTCTCCTCGATTTCGAACTCGTACCCAAGTTCGTCAAGGCAATCAAGGTAGTGTTCTCCGACAATCTCAGTGATACGTCCAATTGGAACAAAAACCGTTTCATTTTGGTTGCCAAGAAGCTCTAAGAATAACTGGCGAATTTTGGCGATGTGGTCCATCGTCTCTCCTGAAAGAGGTGGTGTGGTGTCGGAGGCTTTGTCGCCTCCTCCTGCTCTCTTGTGGCAGGCGGAGCCGCCCCGATAATTCCGGGGGCCGCTCCGCCCGCCCCCGGCAAAGCCGGGAACGGGTTTCCAACGTGGAAACTAGTCTTCGAAAACGGCCATCGCCGCGTCGAAGGTGGTCAGAATCACACCGGCATGCTCGGTGACGACCGGTCGCTGTTCCCAGCGTTTGCTGTGCTCCCACCCGTCTACGCAACAAATTACGTATGCGCGTGGGTCTTCGTTGAGCTTAGCACAGACCTCAATGGCAAGGGCTTTGGTTTCGACGAGCACCACATCGCCACTGTCGGGGGCGTTGCCGTCGTAATCGGCGTAAATGGCGTAGGCTCGGTAAGCAGTCGTTTTTTGCATAGCGCGTTCTCATGAAAAAAGTGGTGGTGTTGTCTCCTGCTTTCTTGTGGCAGGCCGGGCAGCCCCGTGAATAGCGGGGGCGGCCTGGCTCGCCCCCCGGCTTGCGCCGGGGAGGAGCGGACTCTTAGCGGCTTCGTAGCCACTTCTGTTGGTCTTGGCTCGTCGCCGCGAGCGTCTGCGCCGCAGACTGGAACACGTCTGAGGGGCCGTTGCCTCTCGGAATCCCGGCTTTGCCGGGCACCAAGGTATCCTTGCTTTTGAAAGCCCGCCTTGGCTTGTTGACGCTCTGCATCGACCGAGTTCGTGCCTCAGCCTCACGAGCCATCTGCTCATCCAGCTCATCCCATTCGTAGTGTCCTGCCATCGTCGTCTCCTGCGTGGTGTGGTGTCGGAGGCTCCGTCGCCCCCTCCTGCTTTCTTGTGGCAAGCGGGACGGCTCCGTGAACACGGCTAGAGCCGTCCAGAATTCGTATTCACAGCTCTGTCATACCTGCCACAAGAGGGGGAGACGAGACAACACCTTTTCAGGAGACAGCATGAAGACATTGACATTTGGGTTCGTCGGCACGAACCAACCGGTTTTCGCAGAAGAGTTGCGGTTGGCCGATCGTGTAATGCGAATGGCAAACGGAGAACCCGATCTTGAGCTTGGCATCATGACCGTCAAGCAAATCAAAGACGGAGCGGTTCATTTTTTCAGACCGTACACTCATACGGCTGATTTTTCTTGCACCAGCGGCGTAATCTGCTACGTTGGAGTTGAAGAGTTCAGAGTTGCAGCAGACTCATCGTCTGAGTGGTTCCTGCTCCGACGCAAGGAACTCAAGTGAGAGGAACAAGGCAACAACTATGCAAGACAAACAACAAAAGGCAAGACAATGAAATACCAAGTACTAGTCGGGAATATCGGGACCGTAGCTTCAACCGACAGCGAAAATGAAGCGATGGGCGAATATAAGTTTTACGTTGAAGCTTCTAAGTCGCTTTCCGGGCGAGCTGGTGGTGAGGAAGTCACCTTGTTCGAAGATGGAGATATAATTCTAAGTAACTACGACGACAACAACACTTAAACAAGGATATTCACGGCAGGCTGAAACCTGCCACAAGTAATCAGACGGGGGCAATGAGCCGCCAACACCACTTTTTCGGAGAACAATGAGATGGACAAGAAAGTACTCTACGGCCTTTTGGATGAAATCACCACGAACGTCGCGGCGAACAACGAGCTGAACGAAGCAGAAGCACGAACGTTCGTCGGGGTTGCCCTGCGACGCGGTAAAGACGCTTTTCTCAAGACCGTCGTTATCCCACAGCTGACCGTCGCTACCGAGCAGGACGAAGACGTCAGCTAGTCATATTCATCGGATTGCCTCCCCTGCCACAAGTGGGGGAGGCGAGACAACACCACCTTTTTCAGGAGACACGGCATGCCAGTAAGCTTTAACAGCTACTCGACTAAACAAGAAATCTCGAACGTCAGATTGGTAGCCCTCAAGGGGGCACTCAAAATGGAAGTAGCGGGGATGAAAAAGCGGGGGCGATCGGCCTACGCGATTGTCAAGGAAGAGTTCGGCTTCAAAGGATCGAAGCAAAAAGTCCTTGAACAGCTTGAAGAGCACATCCGAATCAGTTAAAGCCCTTGCATTGCAAGGGAAGTGACTCTGGGCAACCCCAGAGTGCGGAGAGTTCGTTCTAATTGGACGAACTCTTTTTTTCTGTATTTTAAAAAAGTACAATAACAATCAAGGAGGATGATATGTTGGTTTTAACCAGAAAAGAACAGGAAGAGATTTTGATCGGCGACAACATTAAACTGGTCGTAGTATCTTGCCACAATGGAAGGGCAAGAATAGGGATTCAAGCTCCCAAGGACATGAGAATTTTAAGGTCAGAAATTGAAGAAAAGGATACCAACGATGGGAAGTGAACAACTCGCAGCAATACTTTGTATTTGGGCATTCGCCGTTGGATCAATGCTTGTAGGGTTTCTGCAAATCCTAGGTATGATCTAATTCGGTTTGAACGGGCTGGTAGCTCAGTTGGTTAGAGCAGGGGACTCATAATCCCTTGGTCGGGGGTTCAAGTCCCTCTCAGCCTACTTGCAGTATGAATGGTTGACGACGCTTTCATGAGGCGTATTGGGTAGCCCCCCGTCGTTGGTTCGATTCCAACACATACTATTTATAATAATACACTCTTCTCCTGAGTGTGGTGTTTAAGGGGCGACGGGTGTGGTGTCCGTCGCCCCAATTTTTATATTAACACCCAAACATCCCTCGCAATAAAAGGGGGCAGTTTCAACACCACACTGGAGATTCACAATGCACAAAACCCAAGACATTCTCGACGCCACCCTCAACAATGCCGCCAGCATGATCAAAGACAACATCCTGGCTGACTCCATCTGGATGGCACGGGGAATTCTGGCCATCTATGACCGCCAAACCGAAGACGAACAAAACAACGAAACCACCCGCTATCATAACGGTGTTGGATTCGGAGCTGTTGACGCAAATATCCTGTCCAGTTTCGCCAAACAACTCCAAAAGGGACGATCCCTCTCACCCAAGCAAACCCAAATCGCTCACAAGAACATGCCCAAATACTGCCAGCAGCTTGCCAGAATCGCAAAAAACTAGCAGATATTAATCGCAAAACCTCCCCTGCCACAAGTGGGGGAGGCAAGAAAACAACACCACTTTTTCAGGAGAACACATGACATTCGAATCAATCCTCAATGAACTCAAAGCCGAATACCCACAAGTCGAACTATCTTTCGGCTATATCGGAGAAGTCGGCAAAGGGTACGGAACTTACGCAGACCTCAACTGGTACTTCTTCACCAAAGTCTGGGATCACCGCCCCAAAAGGTTTTACGACAACTGCCACTCATTTGGTCTTGGACAAACCGCCCGCAAAGACAGCATGGAACAAGACCCAGCGGCAATCAAGGAAGCAAAAAGAGACATCATCGGCTGGATCGAAGGTGTCGTCCTCCAAGATTTGGGCAAACCCTGTACACGATGACCATTGACCATATTGGCAACTCCTGTGTGGTAGAGGTGGCGAACCGTAATGCGAAGAGAGACGCATTTCCAGATCGATGACCGCATATCCCATCGATTTGCATTGGGTTCGCCACCTTTCTTTATTAATCAAATACCCTCTCCTGCCACAGTAGGGTAGAGGGAAGCGACGACCGCGACCCAAAATTTTTCACCAAGGAGAGAACGACATGTACGCACACGATTTGGCAAAGCAGCTTCTGGCTGGCCCTGACTTTTTGGTGGGAACCGCCTTTAGCGGGATCAGCGGCCACGTTACAACGATCGACCGGATCACGACCGCCACGGTGGCAGAACCCACCAAGAGCGACGAGATCGAAGCAGACGAGACCATCGTTGTCCTCGACCTGAAGGGAACCACCCTGACAGCCGAGGAGATGGACATCAGCAGGTGAGCACAACAGCAGCGGGGAGGGGTTAACACCCCTCCCTCTCCTGCCACAAGTGGGGGAGGCAAGAAAACAACACTACCTTTTGAGGATACTATGAAAGTACATGTTTCTAACTTTTGCAGAGCCGAAATTACGCCTGCAGTGCAAGAATTGGCAAATCGTGAGGGAGCAGGAAAGCACAAGATCTCTCACGACTTGATGCCGTCACGACAGGTCAAAATCACCATGGGGAATAATTGGGAAGAAATCCCAGCTACCCTCAAATGGCACCGCGATGCATGGATAGCCACCATCGACCGAGCCTACGCCGAAATACTCGTACAAGACGACAGTGCAGAATGGGAACCCCAATTTCTGCTCGTATACGAGATGGAAAACTATCTGGCTGATAATGACGTCCTCCAAGATAGCGAAGAGATGGCCAGAGCAACTGTGGCAGCAGAAGACGGTGCCACTATGGTCATCGTCGCAGTGATCGGAGAAAGCCGGTCAACCCTGAGTGTATGTAGAAACATCGTCTCAGGATGTCAGAATGATGCTCTACTGAAAGACAATGCAAAGGATGCAGTTGAAGCACATTCATGCTTCGTTGTAGAGGACTGAGATTAATCAAATACCCTCCCCTGCCACAAGTGGGGGAGGCAAGAAAACAACACCACTTTTTTTGGAGAAAACAATGCGTTCTGCAGATTCACTTGTAAAAGACTTGATGCTAGATGTTCCAGTATCCCCCGCAGCGGCCTGTGACTACGGGTTAAACGGTATCGAGCAATACCGAGCACTTCAAATCGCCGTCAAAAGCGGCAAAATCAGCGGTGACGATCTTCACTCGATTTGTGGTGACGGCAAGGCAATTACTACTTTGGTTGCTAAAGTAAACCCACCAAGTTTTCAACCCAAGTTCGTCACGGGGTTTGACACCAACCTCGTCGGCTAACTACAAATCAACCGCTTTTTACGAAGGAACAAGGGTGTTGAAGCAACTCACTCCACTCAGGAACGAAACATGATGATAACAACATTAGAAACACGAAAGGTTTTGTTTACCTGTAATGTAAATGAAAAGAATGAGGAAGTTGTCAGAGTAAAGATAGCATTGCCGGGCCATTTTCTGAACCCTCCTAAATTCTTACAGTTTAGGGGTAAACTTTATCAGTCAAAGGGAAGCGGCTTATCTTGCAACTTTTACCACGAAGCAAAGGAAAGATTTGCGGTTGTGGAATGTGACACTGATTATACCCGATCAGAGTTTTCTAAACTGTAATGCCCTTCTCAAACAATCACCTAAATGGCCGCCAAAAGCACACAGAAAATCCGCTTTAAAACAACCGATGGGGACGGAGAAGCCGTCAAAGACAAGCAAAACGAGCCATGGCAGATCTCAATGCCTATTGGTGACTTTCGGTGGCACGGCTCCATCCCGGAAGTGAAACGGGAGATCGAACGCCGCAACAGCTACAACGTTCAATTCATCGAGTGAAAACGGCCCCGCCCCGACCGAAGTCCGGAGCGGGTTTCCTTGTTGGAAAGTTTACGATGGCCACTATTGGTTACCACCAAGAAGTGTACATAATTTTATAACCCATTGAAAGATGTTCACGGGCATCGTGGATAAAGTCTAGGTCGCCTTCTTTGTAGGAATCATCCGAGTTGCTGCCAAAGAAGAAGCCCCCTGTATCTGGCAAGTTATTCCCCTTAATATCTGCCTCAAGTCGATCAAGATCGGCATCAGTCAACTCAACATCGACACAATTGAATTCACCTCCGTTACCCTTACCACGCCAAAGCTGTTCCATCCATCCCTGCAAGTTAGGATGTTTACGCCAGTAGGCAAGTTCCATTTGATCTTCCCAGATCGCTTCTACGTGCCCTTCACTAACTTCAATTTTTGGTTCACCTTTGCGAGCATAAGCGTATTGATCTAAACCCATTTAGTCTTCTCCTAAAAAGTGGTGTTGTCTCTCCTACCTTA
>Ga0233410_10000356_pt1 | contig 15173 bp, 13 predicted proteins | sample Na_anoxic_1_MG_FD_179869 | JGI IMG/M metagenome (GOLD analysis project Ga0233410, IMG submission 179869) | Seawater microbial communities from Saanich Inlet, British Columbia, Canada - Na_anoxic_1_MG | ecosystem: Environmental > Aquatic > Marine > Inlet | place: Canada: British Columbia...
TAATCTAAAATCGTAAATCAATTATTATATTCAGAGTAAATACACAAATTTAGATGATTTTTCTTGTTGTTATATCTCTCTATTTTTCTAATGGTTAATGTATTTTAATTTGATGCATTTGCCCTGGGGTAAGTACACCATCGGCAATTACCGCCGTTACAGGTGTGAGTGGTGGTGCTTCTGTGACTGCTGCAAACATAGAAGATTTCCGCAAAGAGCTAAGTGAGCAAGATCGTCAGTCACTTGATACAATCGTGGACCATGCGAATACAGCGGCTAAAACTGGAAGTTTCACCACTAATAACAGCACAGATCAGAAACTTGGTGAATCATATGGAGCTAATTTGCAGGAGCAAGAGCAAATCGCTACAGACAAAGCCAAGACTCAGCAAGATGTTAAAACATATACTCAGCAAAATTCATATGTTGAAAGCAACTCAGGCACTATCACTAAAAACCTTAATGATGCATACTTTAAAGAAACTATGGCTCGCCATCCAGAGCTTAGTAACAAACAACAGGTGTTACGTTGGGAAAAAACACATCAAGAGGAAGCAGCAGCTATCGGTAGAGATGTATCCTTTAGCCACAATAGCTTTGATACGCCAGAATATAAGGCATATGTTGCACAAATGAACAAAAATACTCCGTCAGTTGAAAAAACCACAATAGCTACCCCAGATAGCTTAAAAATGGAGTATAAAAATAGTGCTACAGACCTTGAAAACAAAGCGGTTGTCACAGATGCAACAGGTGCAACAAAACCGATAAAAGAGGTAGTAAGTAATGCAGCTAAAAGTAGCAATTTGGGGTATAATAAAGATACGAGGGAAGTGTTAGAAAACAACCTAAGTGCTAAAGAAAAAATTGCTATGGATAAGTTGGCAAAAGAGAGAAATAAGGTCGATGGTAGTAAGGCGAAAGACACGAAGGAAGGTCTAAACAAAAAAATATCTGCTCATGAAGGAATTGCTGGTGACTCGGCTGTGGCAAGACTAGTCATTAAAGGCAGACACGATATTATTAAAGCGGACAATACGGTTAGCGAATATATTGGAATAAAACGAAAAAAGGAAGATAAAGATGATTGATACAATGATGGTGCAGAATACTAAACAAAGCTTTTTTGAAAAATATAAGAAATGGATTTTAGCTATAATTGGAATCCAATTAATACCAAGTATACTGTTTATGTCTAGTATTATAGGCTTAGGTATATATTTTTATGCAATTGATGATTCCAACACCCCTGCGTACAAATCTTACATAAGATATGGCTATAATACTGGTGTGAAAGATGGAGATAAAGACCACGATAGTAATGAACATATACCAGAAATCTATTTTAAAAATAGAGAATATTATAAAAATATCCCGTGGCTTGATTACAAAAAAGAAACAGAAGTTTTAGAAAAAGCGGCTCTTGCTGAAAAAGATGAGTATCTAGGGAAATTTCCTGAAAATGATAGGGGTAAGAGATTAGCAGGAATGCGTACAAATAATATAAGATTACCTATACAAAGAAAACTTGAGCAACGTTGTACAAGAGAAATTGATTTTTTTGTAGATTATACAGCAAAATCAGTAAGTCGCGAGGACTACAAAAACGATAAAGACTATCAAGAAGCACTACAAGAAAAGGCTTGGGAAATTGGCTACGAATATGGTTATGCCAGAGGAAGAGCCTTTGGCAATTTTTTAACTAGGGATTTATAATAAAAAAGCAAAGAGCGGAAGAAATGAAAAATAAAAATTGCAGCAATATCTGCTTATTAATTAGCAAAAGTTTAAACACTCCTTACAACTGGAGTATAGGGCTAATGACTCTTGTTATATGGATGTTTTCTGGCAACCTTATTAGTTATAATAGCGGTAGTAATTTTGATATGCTACTTGCTCTGCATAGTTATATTCAATGGCTTAGTCTAGGGGCTGTTGTTGTAGGTCTAATCAAGGCAGATAAGAAATATTTAAGGCTAGCTCAATATGGAATATTTACATATTTACTATCTATTTTAACTATAATATTTGCTAGAAATATATTTATTACAACGTACTTAGCCTATTTCATTTTAAAGCCCGCAAGTATTTTCTTTTTCCTGATGATAATCAAACAAATATGGGAATTAACTAATGATTCACTAGTAGAGACTTCTGCTAATAGCAATGTCGTAACAACACCTGTATTGGAGAGCCAAATTAACCTTAAAGACGAGTCTATCAAGTTTATCGAAGCTCCGAAGTCTCAAAAATCAGCTGTAGCTAAAAAGAAACCTACTATTAAAGCTAAACCAAAAAAGGAAAAATAGAAAATGACTACAGAACTACATAGCAAAACCTACGCTAACTTATTGCAGTCCTTAAAAACTGAAATCAGTCAAGCTCGTATACGTGCGCACCTATCGGTTAATAAAGAAATGATTAACCTATATTGGAGAATTGGCAATCAAATATTAGAACGTCAGAAAGTAGAAGGGTGGGGTACTAAGGTTATTGAAAATATCTCGAAAGATTTGCGTAGTGAATTTCCTGAGATGAAAGGATTATCAGCGCAAAACCTAAAATATATGCGTAAATTTGCAGAGGTATATACTTCTGATGAAATTAGTCAACAGGCTGTTGACCAAATTCCATGGGGTCATAATATCAAGATATTTTATGATATAAAAAATAAGGAAGAGCGTATTTGGTACATCCAAAAAACCATAGAAGATGGCTGGTCACGTAATGTATTAAGCTTCCAAATTAAAAGCAATCTATTCGCCAGAGATGGGAAAAGCAGTAATAATTTTCAAAGCACTCTACCATCGCCTCAATCTGACTTAGCAGCTAGCATCATTAAAGACCCTTATAATTTAGAGTTTTTGGATATTCGAGGTAAATTCCATGAGCGTGAACTAGAAGAAAATCTCATAGATCACATTAGAAAGTTCTTGCTTGAACTAGGGCAGGGCTTTGCCTTTATTGGCAATCAATACCATCTAGAACTTGAAGGTGAGGACTATTATATTGATTTATTGTTTTACCATGTAAAACTTAAATGTTACGTAGTCATCGAACTCAAAACAGGCAAGTTTAAACCTGAATATGCAGGCAAACTAAATTTTTATCTAAACTTAATGGATAGACAAATTAAAGATGACTCTGATAACCCAACTATTGGGTTAATTCTGTGTGAGGAAAAAAGAGGTATCACCGTAGAGTACGCGATCGAGGGGATTAATAAGCCCATGGGCGTATCTCAGTTTAAATTAACGGAACAATTGCCAGAGAAATTGAAACAGTATTTACCAACGGCTGAGGAACTAACTAAATTGAATAAGAAAGAAGATTAGAAAATTATGTCATCAACCAATAACAATAACTTCACCAGAGGAGCACAGCTATGGGCGCATAATATGCGTATGGCGATTCAGGGTGTTAAGAATATATGTTTCGTTGGGTTGGGATTTGTATTAATTTTGCTGGTTATTCGTTGTTGTCAATATTTAACTTTTGAAACAATTTATTATTTTCTGATTCAATACTACGCTGAATTCAAACTTGATGTTGCTCCTCTTTTTGGTCCACAGCCTGTAATATTTATAGATTATTATTCGCTGAGCAAGGGAGTATTTGTGCATATTGGGGCAGAACAATTCATTGATGATTTCTGGCAGCGAACACAATATGGTGCGATTTTAAATGGCTTTCTCAGTTGGGCAATACGTGATGCATTATTTGAGATTGTGGTTACGTTTACGGCAGGATGTGCTTGTGCGTTAGTATTATTTACTTACAGAGGACATGATATTCTAGGAATTAAAAAACTACGTGGTAGTGATCTAGTGACTGTGCCGAGCTTAAGAAGACTATTAAAAAGAGAAAGACAAGCATCTAAGATCAGAATTAGTGGTTTGCCATTAGTGAAAGACTCAGAAACCCAACATCTGCTATTAACTGGTACTACTGGAGCTGGTAAAACTAATATGCTTAATGAGCTATTACCGCAAATTAGGTTAAGGAAGAATCGGGCTATTATTTTTGATGTCACAGGTGAATTTGTTGATCGTTTCTACAATCCTGAAACCGACATTATCCTTAATCCATTACGTGATGCTGGAGCTAATTGGTTACCTTGGAACGATTGTCATACTGATGAGGAATATAATAATTTAGCAGCGGCTTTTGTCGATGGAGAATCGATTAAATCTGATCGTTATTGGGAAGATGCTGCTCGGGCTGTATTAGTTGAAGCTTTTAAAAAAGAAGCAACAACGAAAAGTATTGAATCAATGCTTAGAGTTATTAATAGAGGCGAGCTTAAAGAGTTTTGTGAGTATTTTGCTGATACAGATGCAGCAGGTTATGTATCTAGGGAAGCAGAAAAAGGCACTGCTTCTGTCCGTTCAACATTAATTAGTAAAATTGAACGATTAAAATATCTCAAAGATGGTGGTGATTTCTCAATTAAAGATTGGGTTAATGGCAAAGAGGACTCGGGCTGGTTGTTTGTCACTTCAACACCGAATGAACTAGATACTTTAAAACCATTAATCTCAGCATGGGCTAATATTGCTATTAAAGGTATTTTAGATAGGCCGCATTCAGGAAAGAACAATAAAATGTGGTTTATTCTAGATGAACTGCCTGCAATGCAGAAAATACCATCTTTGTCGATGGTTTTAGCACAAGGTCGTAAATACGGTGCTTGCGTGGTAGCTGGAATTCAAAATATTGCACAGCTTGATCGTATATATGACAAGTCTGGTGCTCAAGAACTACTTGATCTTTTTCGTACTAAATTCTTCTTTGCAGTTAGTGATAATAACATTGCTGAATATGCGTCTAAATCTCTGGGTGAAGTTGAAATCGATGAGACCAAAGAAAGTCTATCTTATGGTTCTAACACAATGCGTGATGGTGTAAATATTAATTCTGCGCAGAAGATTAAAAGGTTAGTACTGCCTGATGAAGTCAAAAATCTCCCTGCTAGAACTTGTTTTGTGAAGCTGTGTGGCAACTATCCTATCACCAAGCTTGAGGTTAAGCTGCAAGTCCATGGTTGGTTTTCGATATTTTTATTTAAATTATTTAGAAAATCTAGCAGGGACGGAGCTAAGCCGCCCACAATACAAGTAGGGCCTGCTTCTGCTGAAACTCCTGGTGCTGCTAATAATTCTATAGCTACTATTGCTGATAGTACTGCGCCCAAGGAATCACAGGAAACCAACGCACTAAGTAATCCCGCTTCTTCTGTTCTAACTGACAAGAGACAGCTTTTCAACAACGCTCAATGAGGTGATTAAAATGAGAACGGCACAAGAATTAATCGCACTAATAGAAAATGACAAAATCACAGAATTAACCACCTCGGATTTTAAAATAAAGTTCACCCCACAAGAATTAAAAGAATTTGTTCATTTTTGTATAGTTAGCAATTCTTTAGAATCAGTAGAGATTAAGGATATTGATTTTAATCCAGTTATTGAGTGTTTGCTAGGACAAGTCTTACCTATGAACAATTCAATTAAAAAACTTGAGTTAAATAATCTACGTTCTTTTGATAAAGCAGGCGGTTCTCTAAAAGAATTATTACAGTTTAATACTGGAATTGAAGAATTAGTTATTTCAAATAATTCCAATATAGATGGAGTATTAGCCTATATATTTCCTGACCTTAAAGACAATTCTCAAATCAAGAAATTTAACCTAACCTCCAATAGCTTGAATAATGAGACTATTGGTTTAATTGCAAATCTTCTAGAGACTAATGAATCGTTGAATGAAATAGATCTAAGTCACCAACCGCTCACTGGGAATTCATTAGCCAGTCTTTTTGAAGCAATCGGGAAAAATCAAAACATCACGGCTATTAAATTAAGTAATACTCATTTAACTACAAACTCTTTCGATCTTTTGTCTTCAAAACTACTTGACAACAAGTCGCTGCTTAATCTTGATTTGTCATTTAATAGCTTTAAAGACTCCTTGCCTTTATCTTTTTTTCAATTTTTAAAAGGCGAAAATAATCTCAGTAAATTAAATCTACAAAACTGTGATTTAAACCGTTATTTTGCTTCAAATCTTGCTAGAACTTTTTCCGAAAAATCAAAGTTCAGTTCAATTAATTTAAGTCAAAATAATTTATGTGATTTAGGTATTACTATAATTTCTAGATACGCAAAAAATATCAAGTCACTATTAAATTTAGATCTGCGAAATAATAATGCTACGCTACTTGCAAGCTATATGGTCAAAGAGACTTTAGGTGGTCTTCTAGACTATCAAATTTAGCGTTCAAAATCTCCTGCATTTCTTTCTTTTTGATTCTGTGTTTCTATAGTCTTATCCAAGAGCTCTTTTAAAGTGTCCTGAGGCGCATAGTCCTTATGACTGCATGTTATTTTTTCAGTTAAATATTCTGTAGTACTATTATATGTTTTTCTGGTTGTACGCAGCTCACCTGTCTTTTCTATGGTATTTAAATCATCTACTATATCTTTCATGTAAGCCGCTTGATAATTAGTTGTTAAGTTAGTTAACCCCTCTGATATTGACGTTGAATCTTTTATACAATTCAATATTGCTCTATTGTCAAATCGATACGATTTTTCACTAACTACAAACGCAGTTAAATTTGTTAAGTTATCTGCGCTATTCTCCTGTGTATCTAATTTTGCATCAGCAATAGTTGCAATTAATTTAGGCTCAGCCTGCTTTATGTAGTCTAGTGTTTTATCTAGATTGGCAATATAGAATTGTTTGTGTGTTAAAATATTTGCCGCTTCTATTGCTGTTTTCGAATTGTTAAGGTTCTTATCTAAGACATAGATGTTTTTTCTAACAAGATTTTCTTCTACTTTCCCCCCTATTTTTTCGCAAGCTGCATTGAAATTATTTATCCCTTTTAGCTCATTTAATATATCGTTTTCTGTTTTATTTTCAAAATTCATTAAACGCCTTGAAAGGCTTGTTAATTTTTCAATATTATTAATTTCTTGATCTTGTTGATTGTTCTTAAGCATCCCAACTACTGCATTGTCCATATTTTCTGGATGTTCTAACTTATTATATATACTAGTTAAATATACTTGCTTCTTATCTAGAGTCTCCATTAGAGAACCTAAGCTTTTTGCTTTATCTGCCTCTGAATTAAATTTATTAATAGTTGCCTTAATATTATTGATTTCAATTGCGATATCAATTTTCTTGATAGCGGATTTTAAATCGGTAACTTGTTGTAACTCGCTGGTTAGCTCCTCCTTTGTTTTAGCCCCTTTATCCAGCGCTTGATCTGCAATATTTTGTAAATCTCCAAAACTATTAGCTTCTTTTTGATTATATGCTATTTCACATTTGTCTGGTATATCAGCATGATGTTCTGGGTATTTAATATTATTATGTAAACCGCTTAGGAACTCCTGTTCTTTGCCTATAACAGCCAATATTTCATTAGGTGTTTTTGCTTCTTGCTTCTCCTGGTCAAAACCGTCAAGAGTACTATTGATATGATGAGCTTCAATGTCCTTATCCAATGTTATATACGCGACTTTTAAGTCCGTGACCTGCTGTAAATCTTTTAACAAACTAGCTTTGGTCTTACCCCCTGTCTCCAGTGCTTGATTTGCAATATCTTTTAAATCTTTAAGGCTATTATCTTTTCTTTGGTTATATGCTATTTCACATTTAGCCAGTAGCTCTGTTTCAAAGTTTAAATATTTTATTTTACCGTGCTGATTAGCGAGCTGCTTTTGCTCTTTTTCTATAGAATCAAAGGCTACATCTATCGACACAGCTTTTTCTCTCATTGCCGCTAGTTCTACTGGTATAGTTCTTATATTATGGCGTTCAATTGTAGTACTTGCTTCTTTAATTAAAGAATCAATATCACGTGAGAGTGCCATATCTCCACATAATTCACGTTCTGTGCGTATATTATTCGCTTTTATGTTCTCACACTTTACAAAAAGTTCATTTAATTTTTCTGGGTTGCGACTAATCGCCTGACCTGCCATTAATAAGTAACGATTATCTCCTTGTGGTCTACTCCAGTCCTTGCTAGTAGTGGCTTTCTCAAATGTTTGTTGCAGAAAGCTTTGCTCTTTACTGATTAAGTCTTTTTGCTTTTCAAAGCTTAAAGTGTATTTCTTAGCTGAGAAATCCTTAAGATTTTTGGCAAAATAACCCTCTAAATGCTCGTTGCGGATATCAGTGATATATTTAGCTGATTCTTTGCCGTCCATACCTACTAATGCTTTTATTGTGTCATTATCAGTCTTTTCATATCCCCACTTCTGTGCTTCACCTAAGAGTTCTTTATTATCGCTATAGTGACTAATTGCCATTTCTAAGCTCTTTCTTGAGTAATCTAGCTCTACTTTGCCAGATAGAGCGCTTTTGCGATAAGCGTCTACTATGACATCCTGCGGTAAAGCGTATTTTTCTATATAGGCTAAGTTTGACTTGTCATTAGTATCAAGCTTTGAATCAATACCATCTTTGCCAAAATATTCTTCTACTGTTCTAGCTGCATGTCGCTCTAGTGCAGGTTTGAATGCATCGCTAATAACTTTGCTACCATCAGACTTCAGCACATCATTAAAGTCACCATCTTTGCTTGACCTGACCACCTCGACAAAAGCACCGTTTTTCTCAAGAGCTAATTTTGCATTTTCTATTGTTTTACTAGTGTTAGAATCCACCCCATCATTATCTGCTGCAATAATTATTTTTTCTCCTGGTGTTCGGTGATAGTTTTTGATATTACTTATACCGAGTGAGCATATTATCTGAATTTTCATTTGTCTGTGTATTTGGTTATGCTCACTTAAGCTCTGCCTTACAGACATTGCAGTCTCTAAACCCTCTGCTATTATTGTGATCTTATCCGCCTGAACGTTTGGAACATTTGTAGCATTTTTCTCAAATTGTTGCTGACCACCATTACTAATTACATTACCAACATTTACAAATGCACCTGCTATCTTACCAAATGATTTCTTTGGCACCGCAATATCTGCTTTATTAGCACTGGTTTTATCCAAGAATATTTGCTGACCGCCAGTAACATTACCCTCTGAGTCTCTAGCAAAAGCTACTAGAACAGGTAAATATTTACCTTTTTCAGAACTGCCCTTTTCAGATGCTACATAAACGCCAGTGGTCTTGATGTCGTTGCTTAAAACATTAATACTGGTACTATTAGCTAAATCTAAGCCTCTGTGCTCCGTTAGATATCTACAAGCTACTGAACGACTACCGACATCCCTTGCTCTAGAATATAATTTTTCGACTTGCTCCGCTTTTGCATTTGCTACGCGTTCTTCTTCTACCTTTGCTTTTATGTATTTTTCGGTTAAATCTTTATTTCTATGATCATGAACTAACTTTATATGATTATTAGTACTCGCCTCTATACCAACCGATTGACGTAAATATTCAGCTGCTCCTTTAAAATCACATCCTGGCTTATCTTGGACAAGTGCAAACATATCTCCGCCTTTATCTGCACTAAAGTCAAACCAACTACCCATACGCTCGCCACTAATACGCACTGCTATCTTGCCATGCTTACCAAAACGTAAAGTTTTGCCATCAGATAATTGTTTATTTGGTTCTCCAAGTAAGCCACGAGCTATGGCTTCTGTTTTATACTTGACTTCAGATCGTAAACGCTCTGCTTCCATATCCCACTCTGCTTGCCTCTGTAGACTACTGGTGGAATTTCGAGCATAATCAGCCTTTGCATAAAAACGCTCTTTGGCGGTTTGTTTAACTTTGTAGGTATTTGCAAGATTATTATTGGTAGTAGTAATACCAGCGGTAATATTAATAGGATTACCGCCAACAACAGCCCTTTCCTCTAAGGCGACTTCGCTACCAACCGCCTCTACTTGCATCTGGCTTGCTACCATATCAAGTACATCTTCTACTCTTGCCTTGTTAAGCTTTGGTACTTCATATTTATAATAGGCATTATCTACAAAATGCTTATCGTTAAATGCAGTGATTTTGTTCTTAGTGAAATCTAAAGCGTTTGATAACATACTGCCAAACATTCCTAGTTCTTTTTCAGCGCCTGATGATGGCATCCTATTAGCTAAATCTTGTCCAGTTAAATAACTTAGACTACTACCTATTTCAGGGTCATGACCCAATTGTTTTACTAAATGCGCTACCGACTTTGTAGCCTGATTGTTAATATAGAGCTTTAAGTCTCTAACATTCCTAGATAACGCCACATAACTATTGCGAATACCAGCGAAACCATCATGAAAAACAAATACCTCAAGAATAGACGCCGCTTGCGCTTTAAATACTGTAGTTGCATATCCATGCTTAAAACCACTATATGCAGATGGATTAAACTCAACTAATTTTTTATTATCATTAGTTACGCCATTTTCATTGCCCCCACCCCTAGCTCCTTCCATACTAATTACAAAGCGTTCTTTTGAAGCGTGCACAACAGTAGCAAAATCACCATTGACCAAACCCAAACCCTTATTGGTATCTTTAATTAAAATACGATCACCTTTCATATAATGACTTCCTGCAACAGAAATCTCTTCGCCTCTTAAATCACCAGATAATTTTAAATATTGACGCGCACCATGATTCAAAGCATTAACATCACGATTGGTGACTGCTATAATCAATCTATCGCTTAAAGATTCGTTGCTCTTGCTCCAATAAGAAAGAAGATTTTGCATTGAGGCATCTTTAGTAGAACTCTCTATAATTTTATTGTTTGCTTGTAAAATCGCTATTCCACTTTTAACTTCTCCGTTAGAAAAAGCCATAGCTACACCCCTGCCCCATGCATTCTTTTGTCTTTGAATATTTAATATTGTACTACTGCCATAACGATCAGAAAATACCTCATACATACCACCACGCTGCACTGATGCTAATTGCCTCTCATCTCCAGCTAATATTACATTGCACTTACGGCTTGCTGCTACTCGCAGTAATTCCTTATAATCATCATTCCCAACCATGCCAGCTTCATCTACAACCAACAAACTCCCTTTAGAAAGATCAAACTTGCCATTATTTAACTTAAATAACATACCCTTTATAGTATCGTTTTGTTCGTACCCAACCTTAGCAAGCTCACCTCTTGCCTTATGTGTCGGCGCAAGGCCTATAACATTTACGCCTAGACTAGTAGCTATTTTTTGCACGTGGCCAAGTACGTATGATTTACCTGTACCAGCACGACCACGTAATATTCTAATTCCTGAATCATCTAATAATAAATGTGATAGCGCAGCACTCTGTTCCTCTGATAAAGACTTACTAGCTTCCTGAATTAATTGACTTGTTACCTCTGCTCCACCAATAGATATAACATTTTTGCAGCCCGCAATATAACCACTTAAACGTAATAATTTTTCTTCTTCGCCTCTGATCTCTGTAGTACTAAAATAGCCTGTACTATTACCACTTTCATCATACAAACTGATTAGTGAATTTGATTTCATAGCGTCTTCTACTAGCTTATCTCTAGTTGATGCTTCAGGTATAATTTTTACTACTCGCTCTAAATCAGCTTTATTAAATACACTTAGGTGGTGAGTTACATTTTCAAGTAATCTAGCACCAGAATTTAAATGTTTTATGTTTGCCTCTTTTCTTTCTTCGTTACGATATACAGCTTCATTCATCACACTGCGCATGCGGACTGGGCCTATATGTTCTTGGGCTATTTTTCCTATCAAATCTACTCTAGTTTCGTATCCCATTTTCTTACAATAATCGTTGATTATCCTTTTGCCTTTTTCATGAATAATATCTTCTTCTGGAACAATAAAACTTTTACCTTTACCAGTTTTAAATACAGGATTTAAATCTCTAGCTTTTTTATCAAGCTCCTTACCGCATTCTGTAAAACGTCTTGTTTGAATTAGCAAATGAGCGTGCCAATTCTTCTTATCATCGTGAGGCTTATGAATATCCATTTGCACAGCTAAACCATTCTCTAACCAACCCATTTCTTTAATAAGCAAATGTGTAATATTAATTCTATCTTTTAAAGAAAATTCTTTATCATCAGGAAGAGCAATAACTATTTCTTTTAATAACTGACTATTCCATTGCCCCTCTCTTTTTTCAACTGCGTTAGATAAAGTTGAAATATCTTGAAATTTCTTATCTGCATTTTTAGGCAGCAAAACCTCATGATAAACATTATCTCCTCGATTCTTAAAGTCGAAAATTTCCCCAGTTTTTTCATCTACTACTTTGCTTCTGGCATTATAAGCGCTTGTCCGACAAGCATTACCGCCCACTCCTCTACTAACAATTTTTATACGCGCAAATTGAATTGCCATTATTTATATATAATCCCACTTCTTATACTTGCTTATAGTATAAATTCCTCTTTAAAAAAAGCAACACTCATCTGAGTGTATATTGCGTATCCATTATTCTTACAGAATGAATGTTATAACTTTACTACACTTCTCATCGCACCTCCCTTTTCTTTTGCTATATATATCGTTATATTTAGTTTTTAGTTGGTTTGGTAGGCTGCGGGGTGTATAGTAAATAATAGAAGAAGCAAGTAATTGCTTTAGATCAAAAATAGTAACAACTAATTATTAGATTATATTTTTATGAAAAACGTAGATGAACAAAAAAAGAAACTAGAGCAAAAGAAAAGTCGACTTGCCATTGAAGAAACTAGATTAAAATTAAAAGAACGCAAAATGCGCACTAGGCATTTAATAGAAGTTGGCGGATTAGTAGTTAAAGCTAAAATAGATAACTTGCCTACCAATACTTTGTATGGGGCCATGTTATCTTTAACCAAAGAGCTGCAAAATAATCCTGATATTAAAAATAGTTGGAAAGAAGTTGGAAAAGTGCACTTAGATGCAGAAGATGCAAAAACTACCCCTATTATTATTACTTTTACAGATCAACCAGAAAAAGAAGTTAGAGATGAAATACGTACTTTAGGACTACGTTGGAATAAATTTAGATCAGAATGGTATGGCACTGTATCAGATCTTGATGCATTAAATAATGCAATTAAAAACCAGACTCATAATATAGAAATTTTGAAAAACTAAAAAAGGTATTATTATGGATAAAAACTTAGATATATTAAATAAAAATAATGGCTCAACTAATCACACCAACAATAAAGATGAGTTTAATCCAAAAACATCAGCGTGTGATTCTTATAGAAGCTGTAGCTGTAAAAAATTCATGCTGGGTATTGCAGGGGCTACAATAATATTAATTGCCTCTACTTACTTTTTCACTAGATCTTATTATCAGAATGAACTTACGAAATTAAAACAAATAGCCAATTCTTCTGTAATTGTAAGCTACCAAGATAACTTAGAGCAAATGCACAAAGATTTTAATGATGATATGAAATCTTTAAAACAAGAAATGATTGAGTTTAAACATTCATTGTTTGATGAACTAAATAACCAGATTCTAATACCTGACTTTTCCTTTAACAAAAGATTTAATCATCGCGCTGGTTGTAACCAACGCTCCAGTATTATCGCAAAAGAAGACCAGTATTTAATTACTGTAGAAGTTCCTGGATTTACCAAAGAACAGATCGGTATAGAGTTTAGTGCTAATTCTATAATAATTAAAGCTGATAATAATGACAAAGATAATGTAAAGCATTTTAAGCACGTTATGTCATTACAGAATGATATTGTAATTGAGGGCATTAAATCCACTTTAAAAGACGGTATTTTAACAATTATAGTTCCTAGAATAGAGCGCAACTGTACACCAATTAACATAGAGTAGAAAAATCATGAATAAATACGAGTTTATAAAATATAACGCAGAACGATATGGCATTGATGAATCAGTAGCCGAAACTATGGTTGATATGTTTGCTGATTCCTTGAGTGAATTAATAGCCGCTGGACAATCAGTCAATATTGATGAAATCGGTGAGTTTAAAACTACGCCTATGTTTCCAAAAGGTATACCACATCATAATAATATTGGCCTTGCTAAACTTGGTAAACGTAATATGGTTAGCTTTAAAGCAAATGAAGATCTAACCAAGACTATTGCTTAATTAATTTTTGTCGGGCTATATCAAACTTTACAAAAACAAAGAATATAACATGATACTAGAAAATAAACTAAATATCACCAATCAGGTTGATCTCGCAAAGGCAGAGGAGAAAATTAGTAAACAGAAAGCAAAAAAGCTTTTTGATAGCGGAGATATTAATAAGGTTGAAGTAGGCACTTTTAAAGGACTATCCTTCATACATACTTACTTATTTGAAGATATATATCACTTTGCAGGCAAATTAAGAAAAGTGAATATTGCAAAAGGTGATTTTCGCTTTGCTCCTACTATGTATCTTGAAAAATCACTAGATCATATAGATAAAATGCCACAAGGCAATTTTGATGAAATTATAGGAAAATATGTTGAGATGAATATTTCTCATCCATTTAGAGAAGGCAATGGTCGTGCTACTCGTATTTGGCTCGATCTAATTCTAAAAGAAAAACTGCAACAAGTAATTGATTGGAACTTAGTAGATAAGGAAGAGTATCTCTCGTCAATGAAGCGTAGCGTTGTTAAAGATATAGAGATCAAAGCTTTATTAAAAGAAGCATTAACAGACAAAATACATGATCGCACTCTGTTTATGAAAGGCATTGATATCAGTTATTACTACGAAGGCTATAGCGAGTTTAAAACAGAAGAGCTTTAATCAAAATGGAGAAATCGGAGCTTGCTAGAATAGCTCTTAAACAATCCTCTTCAGAACAAGTTGCTATTTTTGTAGACAACGATAAAGAGTGTTCTATGAGGATGATATTGCTAGAACAGAATCCAAATAAATAAGAGGGATTTTGTAGCATAATCTTTCTACAATTATTATGCCTTTATACCTTAAAGAATTTGGCACTGCATGTAGGATTAAAGCAAAGAAATAACAAATATATAGTATTAGGACTAACAATGACAACAAACACTAAATTAAATGAATTAGATTTTTTAAAAATGGCAGATACTCTGAATCAATCAGAGCAGTATCGTGTTATCACCAAGTACTGTCATACGTCAGTCATACTGGGCCAGTTAAGTGGTAATAACATCAGTTATACTGTGCCACCCCATCGTCAGTTAAAAAGCCACATTTGTAATTAGTATCAAATAGATTAAGTTAAGATAATATCAA
>Ga0233410_10000357_pt1 | contig 15154 bp, 16 predicted proteins | sample Na_anoxic_1_MG_FD_179869 | JGI IMG/M metagenome (GOLD analysis project Ga0233410, IMG submission 179869) | Seawater microbial communities from Saanich Inlet, British Columbia, Canada - Na_anoxic_1_MG | ecosystem: Environmental > Aquatic > Marine > Inlet | place: Canada: British Columbia...
CCCATAGTTAGAACCCGAGAAGTCGAGGGCGAAAATCTTCGCGCGAATTTTTCAACTATTTTTATTATGTTGAAAAATTTTAGTGTGAAGTTTGAGCAGATTCCCTCTCGTCCCATAGTTAGAAGACATTTTTATTAATGAAACAATTAAAAACCGATCCTACTTATCATTAATATGTCAAAACTAGTGTTCGAAGCAAAAAGAAAATTTTTCCACGTTCTCGGAGTAGGATACGTTTTATTCTACTGGATTGCATTCAAAGTTTTCCGATCATCAAAAATCGCAATGCTCCTCCTCTTGTCAGTCCTTCTAATTTTCATCGCAATAGAATTCTTCAGAATAACAGAGAAGAAAAAAATCCCAGTTCTCCACGTCCTATGGCGACCAAGAGAAGAAAACACACTCGGCGGTCAAGTCTATTACGTCCTTGGAATCATCATAGCTCTCGCAATATTCGAATTCCCAATAGCTCTAACAGCAATCTTAATGACAGTATTCGGAGACATGGCAGCAGCAATCTTCGGCATCGCATTCGGTCGTCACTGGATCAAAGATATCAAAGACACAGCATGGGAAGGAGTCATCGCAGAATTCGTAGTCGACCTATTTATAGGATACCTAGTCATCGGATACTCATGGGGCTTTGGCAGTCCCCTAGAAAGCTGGATAATCATAATCCCAATGGCAGCAATGGCAACATTCGTCGAAACAATATTTCCACACGTAGACGACAACCTAGCAATCCCAGTCTTCGCCGGTTTCATCGGCCAAGCTCTAAAATTATTAATCCCTTAAATAATTCTAAAATAACAAACCGTCCCCAAAGCCATAACAAAAGTAGCCAAGCACCCATTGCAAAGCAATGAGCCATCCTTCGATAAAATCGAAGAGCTATCCACGAAGTGAGTCACCCACGCTTCGCGTGAGCCATCCAATAGCAAAGCGATTGAGAAAAAGTGAGACATAGGCCACGTTCTGTCAAACTTCGAATCTTATTCAAACAGTTTGTGCTAACATCTGACTACGCCTGTACAAGTTCGAATAAACGAACATCCAGTTGCATCAACCAGGAGGACTCGTTCCAGCCTAATTTAATAGGATCGTTTCTATCTTCCTTACCACGCCTCTCGACGTAAAGTTTTCACGATTGGTATGTCATCAATAAACTAAATTATTGAAAGATGCGCGGACCTTCCTCAGTTTCCTAGAAATCATTTAACATTTCTTTTGCCATTTAGACAAGGATGCCGATAGTTAGCTGCCCCACTCGTAAATAACAAGTTATCTACAATAAACAAACAAAATACCACTTTTTAAGTCTAACTACTAAGGAATCTTAACTCCATCAGTCCGAATACTTCCACTAGGCATCACAACGTTCATATTCTTCCAATAAGCAACCCCAATCCAAGCCATCAACCCCAAAATCAAAATACTCAAATAAACTTGCAAACCATAATCAAAAAAATAATCAATCAACCCCCAAGCAATCCAAAACCCAGCAAACCCATAAAAAATCCCAGCCTTTACCTTATCACTTAACATAAAAATCCCACACCTCAATCACTTATAAAAATTTAGATACTCCCACGCTAAACAATACTCACCAAAACACTCATTTCCCCTTCCCCTTAAACCATTTCTTCATATAAGGCCGCACATTATAACCCAGCCCAAACCCAATAAACAACATCCCAACAAACTTATTACTACCCAAAAGAGCAATTCCAACAACAACCAAACCAGCCCCTAGAGTATCTTGCCAATATTTCATTTTACAAAATACCCCCGAGCAATCATCACGCCAACAAAAATTCCAAGACCAAATAAAATCATTTCCCCCGGCCCCTTCTTAGCGATCAACACACCCATAATCGCAACCGCCGGCGCAATCCCAGCCATAGCCTTCCTCGGAATAACAATATTATCCTTTTTCTTCATAATACAATCATAAAAAAGAATTATATAAAACGTTCGGTCGTTTGCCCCACACTCCCAAAGCAGTCTGACAGCCCAAAGGCGCTCTGACAGGAACCTCAGTTCCGATCTGACAGCGAAGCGCTCCAGTTCATCGTCCGTCACCACCAACATCGCCCCACTCCAGTAACTTGAAATGTTTGCCATGTAACTTGAGCAACATTAATTTTATAAAGAATAATTTCGTAATTTCCATATGGTGGAAAAGATGAAAGGTTTGGTTGGTATTGGATATGAGCTTTTTGACTAAGGATAGAAGAGATAAAATTAAGGACGTTATAGATGATTTAAATATTGAGCAGGACCTTAGCTTTCCTGAGAATTCTGTTGTTGTTGCTGCTGATAGATTGGGTGTCCCAGTTAAAATCGCAAAATTTAAGGATGAAACTATAGCCGGATTGTTAGATTATGGAGATCAAGAAAATGACATAGGTCCAGCTATTTTTGTGAGTAGTCAAGACGCCGAGAAAAAAAGAAATTTTACTATTGCCCATGAAATAGGGCACTTGTTGCTCCATGCAGACAATGGAGCTGGTAGACTTAAGGTAGATAGGCATGATGTTCAAAACTTAAAAACCAAAAGTATTACAGAAGAGGAAGCTGATTATTTTGCGGCATCATTATTAGTACCAGGACATAGGCTTAAAGAAATAATGTTTAAGTCAAGAATGCATAAGTGGGATCTTATTAACTTTTGCTCAGATTATTTTAACGTCTCGAAGAGTGTGATATCTAACAGACTAAAATGGATAAACTTCTAGAAGAACACTCAGAGAATGAACAAGATGACATTAACTTTTTTATTTCGGATGAGAGTGGCTCTATTAATGAAATAGATCCAGAGAACACAAAAAGAGATCTTCCAGTAATTCCAGATCACTCAGACAAGCTCTTAAAGCAAAGGCATAACCAAAGAAGAATACTTTTCAAATATTGTTTATCAGTAATTGGCGTTATTCTTGCAGCTATGTTTCTTCTACTTTTTCTACAGATTATTCACAAGTTTTCAACAGGAGACGATTTGATAAGTCCCGCAATATATAACACAGTCTTTGTTTCTGTAATAGTTCAATTTATAGGTGTCATATATATTATTGCAAAGAATTTGTGGGACGAAAGAGGAATGTTTCAGTTCTATAAAGGCTCTAAGGATAGCTCGGGTGCGAATAGCAGATAATCAATCCTAGTTCTCACTAAGTTATAAACTTTACATAAAACAGTATAAGAAATCGCACACTCTCGTCACTTCTTAAATCTTCAAAAAAAGATTAGAATATTTATATCAATGAAAAGAACAGTATAAGAAACCCACTAATAGGACTAGCTTCATAATTCAAACGCAGGAAACCTGCATTCAAGCTAATTCACTAATTGTCTAGATTCTCTTTAATCATCGCTCGTTTATTCTCATAAACAAAACTTCAAATGAAGTAAGATATATTATATGTGTGGCTTTTAGTAGACGCGAACTGAACAAATCGCGAAAGCTCAATGCTTACATTCCGTCTCTATCAACGCAGTCTTTTACTGCGGCCTATATTGATTCGTTTTGCGGACCGCTTCGTGCTTAGATGCTTTCAGCACTTATCGGTATAGTGTGTAGCTGCCCAGCCTGCTCATAACAACTGGTAGACCAGAGACACCGAACCCACGTTCCTCTCGTACTGGAGGGTCCTTCCACTCAATCAATAACACATCTAGTAGATATCATACAAACTGTCTCACGACGTTCTTAACCCAGCTAACGATCCCTTTTAATGCGTGAACTCCGACACCCTTGGATGCTTGTGCACATCCAGGATAGGAAGAGCCGACAGCGATGTACCAAACCGCCCCGTCAATGTGAACTATCGGGGGCGACAAGCCTGTTATCCTTGAGGTACCTTTTCTGACATCATCGTGATCCATTAAAAATCATCGATGGTTCGTTAAGCCCAACTTTCATTCCTGCATTCCTTGCTTTTCAAAATACAGTCAGACAAACTTTTGCCTTTACACTCTACTCCAGATTTCCGAACTGGATGAGTTTGTCTTTGGGCCCCACAGATATCTTTTCTGCGGGGTGCCGCCCCAGCCAAACTGCCCGCCAATTGCTGTCCCAATAAGGTTAGCGGATCTATTAAAATTGGGTAGTGTTACACTTTTGCTCCCGTTGAGCCGAAACTCAACGTTCAACGCTCCTACCTACTCTGGGCAATCATAATAAATTCGCAACAACAGGTTGCAGTAAAGGTCTACAAGGTCTTCGCTTCCCACTAGACGACACCGGCCTTTTCACCGGTAAATGATTTCGGAGGGTGCAAGTTAGGGACAGTGACAACATCGTTAAGCCGTTCATGCACGTCGCCATTCAGACGACAAGGCATTACGCTACCTTAAGAGCCTCATAGTTAGGCCCGCCGTTTGATGGGCCTTCGACCGGTTGAAACCGGTGTTTGGACACCACCACTGGGCAGACTTCACCAAGCATACTTATCCTTTCGGAGCTGCGCTTAGCTACGTTTTTGGTAAACAGTCGTGCCATCCTTGTTACTGAGATCTACTTCCCCCCACAATGAATCATGGAAAGATATAGACATCCCTTCTACCGAAGATACGGGACTATTTATGCCGAATTCCCTTAACTTGATTAACCCTTCACGTCTTAGCCTTCTCAGCTAGGGTACCAGTGCCAGTTCTTGGTACTGCTCAACTTCTTCTATTTTTTAAACTTTTCAATGGCTCTCGGACTCAAGCATTAAGCGAGGATTCGTAAACTTCTCTTCATTACGATCCACAAACTTCTCCTTCGCGATACCTTTCGGCATACGCCCTATCCCAAAGCGATCTAAAAACATAACAAAAAAGTTAAGTACAGGAATATTAACCTGTTCTCCGTCGTCATACTCAGTTAAGGTACGACTTAGGTGCAGACTAACCCTTGGCTAATTGATAGTGCCAAGGAAACCGTACCCTTTCGACGTCTTTCGGTTCTCAGAAAGATCAGATCCTACTCACACCAGGATTCGCATTACTAGTCGCTCCAACCTCGCTTACGCGAAATCTTCTGCGCAACTAACACGCCTGCTTACCATAACATCCAACTGGATGTATCCGAAGTATCGGTATTTTGCTTTAGCCCCGTCCATTTTCGAGGCCACTATTCTCAATGGGTGAGCTGTTACGCTTTCTTTAAATGATGGCGGCTTCTAGACCTACATCCCCACTGTCTCAGAATAATGACTCCCTTCGTTACACTTAGCAAAAATTTTGGGACCTTAACTTCGGGCTCCCTTGTTCGGGTTTCGTAACGGTATCTTACATACCGTCGCTGTTTCGAGCATTACGCAGTTTACAAGTTCTGAGTTAGAAAAAGTTCCGTAGGAAAAATCCTCTGCAAACTTTATCTGTACTATACCTCATAAACAAACTGTGCTCAACTATACCTAGGCATATTTCAGCAGGAACCAGCTATCGCCAGATTAGAATGGCTTTTCACCCCTATTCCCAAATCATCCGAGTACATGCACGTAACAACGGTTCGGACCTCCATTTCTCTTTCAAAAAACTTCATCCTGTTCAGGAATAGATCATCTGGCTTCAGGTCTTACCCGTGTGACTAACGCAATTTCGTACTCGCTTTCGCTTCGGCTTCATTTATTAACCTTGCCACACAAATAAACTCCCTGGCTCGTTCTTCAAAACGCACGCTACAACTCCGTAAAGCCGTAGCTATTTTGTAACTATTAGATTTCAAGTCTTTTAACTCTCTTGTGAGAGTACTTTTCAGCTTTCCCTCGCGGTACTCGTTCGCTATCGGACTTAAATTACTATTTAGGGTTAGGAGTTAATTCTCCCATATTCAGACGACTAATCCAAGTCGCCCTACTCTTTTAGAACCTGTCATATACTCTTCATTTACGGGGCTATCACCCTCTAAAGCGGTTCTTTCCAGAACACTTCAATTCAAGTACTTAGACATTATATTCCACCACATCTCTACCCTCGTTTCCAAGGGAGATTCAGCTTGCCCTGTTTCCTTTTCGCTCGCTGCTAATAAGGAAATCATTATTATTTTCTTTTCCTCCCGGTACTAAGATGTTTCAATTCCCGGGGTAGCTTTGCCGTTAGGCATTATTGTGTTTCACATTCGGAGATTCTGGGGTCAAAGGTTGCATGCACCTCACCCAGACATATCGCAGCTTGCCACGTCCTTCATCAAAATTTAAACCAAGCTATCCTTCTAATAGTTTCGTAGGTAATCTATCTTTCTTCACTTTATAATTTAATCAAATCATTTACCTCCCCGCGAACGGGGAAGTGTCTATTAGTGAATTTCTTATACTGTTCTCATCGAATATAATATCTGTCGCCAGATTATTCTCAAACTCCCCAAGCCAAATTTTGAACTCGGTTCATCGTCAGTTTTTTTAAAAGCTACTCTGCTTTAACAAAAAGCGAACTTTTTGTTTTATGGTGCATCTATGATGCACCTTTCTTATTCCTCAAAGAGGGTAAGTGTGATTCGTAGAGTCATCGTCGCTCTACAGGAAAACCGAAGTTTTCCGTTCTACAGTAGCAACGTTCTAAGCTCTAAAGCCGAAGGCGTTCTACCTGTATGGACCCGCCGCGAATCGAACGCGGGTATCCTCGGTGCAAGCGAGGTATTCTACCACTAGACTACGGGCCCGTATATTCCGGCGCCAAATGTCTATCTCGCACCAGACACAAAATGATGAGGCTGATGATCAATTCTACTTGCTTAATTATTATTTACTGTCAACAGTTACAAAGTAACAGTCAACAAATTTTATTTATAGCAGTTTGTTTTTGAAGGAAAAATTTGTGTAGTGTACTTTGTACACGAGCAAATTTTTACAAGAAAACAAACGCTAGAAATGAAATTTATAGGAGGTGATCCATCTGCAGGTTCCCCTACAGATACCTTGTGACGACTTAACCTACCTTGTCGTGAAAAGATTCTTCCCAATGAGGGCTTCATCCCTACACAACTCGGTTGGTTTGACGGGCGGTGTGTGCAAGAGACAGGGACTTATTCACCGGACAGTGCTAATATCCGATTACTACGAATTCCAACGTTATGCGGGTGGGTTGCAACCCGCAATCTGGACTGAGATATGCGTTAGGGGATTAGCTTCTCCTCTCGGAGTCGCATCCATTTGAACATACCATTGCCGCGCGCGTGTAGCCCAGGGGATTAGGGACAAGCCACCTAACGTAGCCCGCACTTTCATCCTTGTTACCAAGGCAATCTCATTAATGTACCCATTTCTGTAGTAATTAATGACACGGGTCTCGCCTGTTACCTGATTTAACAGGTCACTTCACAGCACAGGCTGACGTCGGCTTTGTATCTCCGCTCAGCGTGTCAGGTAAGCCCTTTAGACTGACCTTCATCCTGCTGTCGCTCCTGGTGAGGTTCACGGTGTAAAATCTGATTGAACCGCACGCGTCACTCGTTGTATGTCTCCCCGCCAATTCCTTTAAGTTTCGATCTTGCGACTATACTTCCCAGGTAGCTCACTCTTCGCCTTCGCTTCAGCACCGAATCCTCCCGAAGAGGGCCCGATGTTTAGTGAGCAGTGTTTACTGCCAGGACTACACGGGTATCTAATCCGTTTTGCGCCCCTGGCCTTCATCCCTCACTGTCAGATTCGTCCTCGTAAGGTGCCTTCGCTCATTGTTAGTCCACCGAAGATTAACGTATTTTACCACTACCTCCGGCGTACTCCTTACGTCTACCGATCTCTAGCCAACCAGTATCTCCTGCAAGCCTCACGCTTGAGACGTGAGATTTCACAAGAGACTTAATCGGCAAGCTACGGATGTTTTAGACCCAATAAAAAGGGATACGACTCGAACTGCTGGTATTACCGCGGCGGCTGGCACCAGTCTTTCCCAGTCCTTATTCTCCTACATTTTTACAGTAAGAAAAAGTTTCTCTAAACGAGAAACACTTTGGTTCGCTTTATCACACTTGCGTGCATTGTAAAAGTTCCGCGACTGCTGCACTCCGTAGAGCTAGGAATAGTGTCTCAGATTCCTTCTCCGGGCAACTCCGCTAAGAGCCCGTAATGATCATTGCCTTGGTAGGCAGTTACCCCACCAACAAGCTAATCATCCGCAGACTCATCCTTGAGCACGAGTTTCAGGGATCTGCCTTTCCAGGCCGAATCCCCTATCGAGTGTTAGACACAGTTTCCCGTGCTTATCCTCGACTCAAGGGTAGATTATCTACGTGTTACTGAGCAGTTTGCCTTCCTTTTGATAAATCAAGAGAAATGACTTGCATGTCTAAACCCAAACCAAATAGCCGTATCCTCCAGCAGGATAAACTGGAATTAAACAATATTGTTTATTCATGTATCAACTAAAAGTTGTACAAATCCTATTGTTGTTTAAAGATTAAAGGTAACCTCTAAACATTTGCTATTAAAAACATTTTAAATCAATGTACTAATATCTAAATAATTTTTCGATGACGCCAGCACTGACGTTCCTACTCGATTCAATTTCACAGAAAAGAGTAAATGTTATTTAGAAAGATCGCTCCATTGCTTTAAGACATAACTAGAATTGATCATCATCACACTCGACTCAAAGGTCGGGCGCTCATTCTAGCCTCAAAATTATTAATTGAAGCTTTGGATATTATCTCCAAAGTTATCATTTTGTAATAATACTGGCAAAAATCGCTTTATAAATATATCGCTTATCGAAAGATTATTTTACCGACGACAACTAACAAAAATCAGATAAATAATTCCAAATACAAGAGAACATAAAAATTCCCCAGCTTGCACAGTATGGGAACACGACCACCCAACTAATAATCTAAGTTTTGCAACATCAATAATTGACGGACGTTATCCCGAAGCTAAACGAGTAACAAATACAGAATGCGAAGAAATAGTTTATGTAATCGGTGGCTCGGGAGTCATCCACTCAGACAAGGGAGATTTCGAAATCAAAGAAGGCGATTCATACTCCTTTGAAAAAAATGAGAAATATTATATTGAAGGCGATAAATTATTTCTAACATTAATTAACGCCCCAAAATGGACTTTCGAGCAATACAAGGAAGTTGATTAAAACGATTTAAACTATCAAGAGAATCTTTCATATCTTTCTTCTGTTGAAGAAACTGGACGATAAACTGAAAACTTAAAATCATCAAAATTCTTTTCATATTCAGTCAGCTTGACTTCTTCTCCAAGATTAATCACTTGTTGCAAAATATGAAAGTTATATTCTCCAACCTGAAAGAGCCTTGCCGTCCTATTGAAGAAAAATTCAGGATCAGATTTATCCTTCTCAAGTAAAGTTTTAGAATACCCTACTTGTTCTAGTGTCGCTGGAACCTCTGAATAAAGACCGACATGCAATATGCTTCTCCTATCGATTTGAGACAAGGGACTGTTCCACCATTGGCTATTTCCAGAATTCCGATATGACTCATGCATAGTATCATAGAGCTTTCTATCTATTGTGTTTAAGTCAGGTTTTTCTCCCATGAAAAAACCCACAACTCCTTCTCTGCGAAATGGTCTTATAATCTCCAATGCTCCAATTTCAAGCTCGGGGTTAATATGGCTATCTTTTAGATTCCAGCATCCCCAACCCTGATTTTCTCGTGTTTCCATTTTATTTTATTTTTATATAACAAGTTATTTAGTCGATAGCTGATAGCTCAAAGAGAAAAGGTACGAAAATATTTAATTTTCCTGCGACGTTCTGCTAAATCCCTATAAACTGCATTAATTTCAGAAAAATTAAAATCGCTATTAGATTTTTTTAAACTCACAATTTTACAATAAATATCCTTAGCGGAATTAAAAGAGTCCTCAATATTTTGAATATGACCCGAATAGCCTGTATATCTATACATTTCCACTCTTCTCTTTCCTAGGAGTTCAGTAAGATTTCCTACTGCTATTCCCTCCTTATATGCTCGCAAAAGTTTTTCTTTTTGTTTCCCCATTTTATGAGTATATCCTAGACGTTCTCCGGCTCTAGTAGCTTAACTTTTCCAGTTATAGCTAAATCTCCTGAGTAATCATTAGTTAAACGGAGGGCCGGGCTTTCATAATTTTTAAAGAATTCAGTGATATTCTCGAAAAATATAGAATGCTTCTTTTCATTGAAATTTAATTCCAGTTCTCTAAAACCTTTTTTTCTCGCAACCGAATAATTAGATAGTTGATCAGCAACTTCAGATAAAAGGGTGTTTGCATTTACAGGAGCGTTAGGATGGACATACATTTTTTCGATGGAACAATCATAAATGCTATTAACATATTCGCACTCCCTGCCAAAAGATTCTATAAAACTTCCAACCCCTCTTGAGACTGTGCCTCGGTAAAGCGGAGTATCTGCAGTAATACTTACAACATCAGCCATTATTGGTTTATCGGAAGTAAATAATATTCCATTTTCAACCGCGCTTTCAACTAATTTAGCGATACTCTCCTTACCAATTTCCGCTCGAGCAGCCTTCTCAATTGCACCAGTAATATCTTGTTTCGTTATTTCCATTTTATGAATCTACATTAACACTTACGGAAATCTGAGTAACATGAGTCGGAGAAAACCCCTCATAGAACGTATATTCCCTAATGTTTTCACTAGGATCTCTATAAATACAATTTATTTTATCAATAGCCTCACAAGGAATTCCAATTAATTCATCTTCCAGCCTCTTAACGGAAATCTCAGATAGCTTCATGTTTTCAGAAGAAACCAAATGATTTAATGCAGAGGTAAGCGATCCACCAGATCCTAAAGTACTATTAACAAGTCTTTCATATAATCTATAATGTTTGTCATTATTATTTTGTTCTTTCATAGTAACAACAAACTATTTCCCCTTTTAAGTTCCACTCCCCCCTAAATGGGGAACATTTATATACTTATTTTCATATTTACTTGTATGATTAAAGAGAAACTTGAAAAAATAGGCTTAACTGCTGGCGAAAGCGAAGTCTATGAACTACTAATAGAAACAGGACAAACTAAGGCAGGAACACTAATAAAAAAAGCAAGTTTAGCTAGTTCAAAAGTTTATGATGTTCTTCAAAAACTAGTGAATAAAGGTCTTGCTAGTTTTGTTGTTAAGGATGGAATAAAACATTATCAAGCAACTCCCCCTGAAAGGTTAGTCGATTTCCTTGAAGAGAAAAAAACGCATATCAATAAGGCACAAGAAGAAATGGTTAAATTAATCCCATTAATTAGAGAAAGAAATGACTCTAAAACTAATGAAAGCAATGTTAGAATGTATTTAGGTCCAGAGGGTCCAAAGATAATCTTAAAGGAGTTAATAGAAGCAAGCATAAGAGAGGGTACAAATTACGGATATGGAACAAGAGACAATCCTTTTGTGGAAATTTATCCTCATGAATTAAATGAGTTTTTTAATGAAGAGAAAAAACATAAATTCAAAACATTGTTATTGTTTGCTAAAGGAAATAGGCAAAGTCAGCCTAGTGCCAAAATAAAATATCTATCTCCTGAGTTTTTCTCTCCAGTTAGAACCATGATAGCAGGAGATAAGGTCTTCCTTGTTGATTTCACCAAGCCTTATACATCAATTATAATAGAGAATAAACAAGTGGCAGAAAGCTATAAAGAGCATTTTCTTATGCTTTGGGGGATGGCTAAACCCTATCCCAAACTTCCAGGAAAATAAGTGCACTTATGCTCTTCAGTAACCAACACACTTCTCTCATAAGCAATGATCTTATTAAATTCCTTAGAAATCTTATCCTTCATCTTCTCAAATTCATCAACACTCTCCGTATGAAAATCAATCATCAAATTACAACTACCAACACCCCTAACAACATAACATACCTCAGGCATACCTTTCAAAAAGCTAATCATCTTCTCCTTCTCTTCCGCAGGACAAGACTTCAACCTCAAAAACATTATATGCCAAAGATGACCTAATTTTGAAACATTAATTAATGGCTTATGCCCCTGAATAACTTTCTCTCGCTCAAGTTTCTTCAAAGAATACCGAGCCTTTTCAATAGTCATCCTACATTCAAAACAAAAACCTCCATGAGAAATGCGCCGTCCGCAGATGGTGCAATTTCTCATGGAAGAAAACAACCCGAAACAAAATCTGCGAGAATCCGTGCCCAATATTCCCCAACCGTGTTCGTGAGAGTCCGTGCGTGTCCGTGGCTAAAATTCATCAGTTGCCTTCCTGTATTGAATCCGCGTTCATCCGCGTGCTAATTGCCCCTGCCTTGGATAACAATAACTCCCCACCCAAAAACCTTTGCGACTTCTTTGTGACTTCTTTGCGCAACTCTGCGTAACAATTAATTCAACCATGCCCCAGCAAAAACCCAAAACCAAACCAAACCTTACTTTCCACCAAACAAATATATCAAAACTTTCCATCCCTCAAAAACAATCAACCCAGAAAGCCCACCCAAAACACAAACACCAAGCTGACTCAAAGAAAGCGAAACAAACCCAAACACACTTCCAAGAACCGTATAGATCGCCACCAAATGCAAACCAGCAGAAATCAAAACAGAATATATCAGCCACTTATTATTAGAAATCCCAGTTCTAAAAACACTCCTGCCAGACTTACAAGAGAACGCAAAAAACAACTCAAAGAAAATCGCAGTTGTAATAGCCATTGTCCTCGCCACATTCAATCCAAATACAGTATTTGCCCAATCAAAAACAAAAGCAACTGAACCCACCATCAAAACACCAGCAACAATTATCCACTGCCAAACCCCCGCCAACAAACCATCACTTCGCGGCTTTCTCTTCATTACGTTCGCCTCAGCAGGCTCAACCGCCAACGCCAAAGCAGGCAAGCTATCCGTCACAAGATTCATCCAAAGAATCGCCAACGGTAAAAATATCAAATCCCATCCCAACATCAAACCAAGCACCACAGCAAAAACTTCACCAGCATTAGCCGCCAACAAAAACTTAATCGACTTCTTCATATTATCAAAGACACGACGACCCTGCCGAGTAGCCTTAATAATCGAAGCAAAGTTATCATCAAGCAAAACCATATCAGAAGAATCTCTCGCAACATCACTCCCACGAACACCCATCGCAATTCCAATGTCCGCCCTCTTCAAAGCCAAAATATCATTAACACCGTCACCCGTAACAGCAACAGTTTCATTCTGCTGCTTCAAAACATTAACAATCTTCAATTTCTGCTGTGGCGTAACCCTCGCAAAAATCGTCTTCGTCTTAACGACATCGTACCACATATTCTCATTAATCTTATCTAATTCTCGCCCTTCAATAGTCTCACACTTCAACCCAATCTTCTCAGCAATCGCCTTCGTCGTCAAAGCAGAATCACCAGTAATAATTTTAATCTTAATTCCAGCATCCTGCGCCTCTTTAATAGCATCCTTAACCTCCTTCCTAGGCGGATCAATCATTCCAACAAACCCACTAAACACCAAATGATTTTCAGCTTCATTCTGACTAATATTAGTTAACTGTCTAAAACCAAAACCAAGAACACGAAGCCCTCGACCCTCCATAGCCCTAGAAATTTTAACCAACGCTTTCTTTCTCTCAGTCGTCATCAATTTAACCTTCCCACCAACGAATTCACGAGTACATTTTTTCAAAACAAAAAGAGGCGCACCCTTAACATAACTAGTCTTAATTTTACCACTCTGCCGTACAATCGACATCATCTTTCTCTCAGAATCAAAAGGAAATTCTTTAACACGCTCATTTCTCTCAGTAACTAATTTCTTATTCAAACCAAATTTCTTCGCAACCTTAATCAAAGCAATCTCGGTCGGATCACCAAGAATATTATCCTTCTCATCGCGAGCATTATTACACAAAATACCAATTTTCAAAACCTGCTTAATTCCCAAACCAATTCTCTTCAAGTCGCCAATAAGATAATTCTTTTCAGCATAAATCTCATCGGCAGTCAATTCTTCCTCGGTTAAAGTCCCAGTCTTGTCCGTACAAATCACAGTAGCTCGGCCCAAGGTTTCAGCAGCAGGAAGCCTACGAATCAATGTGTTAACCTTATACATCTGTTTGATTGCAACAGCCAATGTTATCGCAATAATCGCAGGAAGCCCCTCAGGAATTGCACCAATTGCCAAACTAACCGAAACCATAAACATATCTAACATATTTACTCCAGTCGAAACACCAACTACAAATGCAAGCCCAACAATAATCAAAATAGCAATAGAAATATTCTTAGAAAAAACATTAATCTTTTTCTCCAAAGGCATTATCTCATCCTCAGTCTTCTGAACCAACTCAGCCAATTTTCCAAGCTCAGTTCTATGCGCAGTCTCAACAACAACAGCCATAGCCTTCCCTCTTGCAATTGTCGTCCCAGCATAAAGCATATTTTTCCTATCAGCCAAAACCACACCCTTCGCCAAAGCATCAACATTCTTATCAACAGGAAAACTCTCGCCAGTCAAAACAGATTCATTCACCTGCAAATTCTCCAAACTCAAAATTCTGCAATCAGCCAAAACTCGATCCCCAGATTCCAACAAAACAATATCCCCAGGCACCAAAAATTTACTATCAATTTCCTTCTGCACTCCATCTCTCAAAACCAAAACCTTATATCGCAAATTCTTACGCAACTTCTCAATAATCTCCTCAGCCTTATATTCCTGAAAAAATCCAATCCCCGCGTTTAAGACAACAATAGCCCCAATTACACTCGCATCAATCCAATGCCTAATCATGCCAGAAACAACCGCCGCCAAAATCAAAATATAAACAAGCAACGAATTGAACTGCCCAAAAAAAACCCTAAGTTTGCTTTTCTTTTTGTACTTCCTTAAAATATTCTTCCCATACCTTCCAAATCTCTTCTGTATCTCGGCCTCACTAAGTCCTTTCTTAGAACTCCCCATATTCTTCAAAACACCCTCACCAGACCGCGCATGCCAATCCATAGCATAAAGAAATCAACTCAGATTATAAACTTATTCTATAAACACCGTTGCTAGCCCGAATCGCAATAAAGCTTATAAAGTAAAATATCATAGAAATAACATGGAAAAAAAGAAGAGAGTAGTAGTTCTAGTAATTATCGCAATTATTTTAGCTATAACAGCAGTCTCTCTAAACGTCATGAGCTCTGACGAAGTCTCAACAAGAGACCCAAGCGAAGGCTCAGGTT
>Ga0233410_10000359_pt1 | contig 15087 bp, 32 predicted proteins | sample Na_anoxic_1_MG_FD_179869 | JGI IMG/M metagenome (GOLD analysis project Ga0233410, IMG submission 179869) | Seawater microbial communities from Saanich Inlet, British Columbia, Canada - Na_anoxic_1_MG | ecosystem: Environmental > Aquatic > Marine > Inlet | place: Canada: British Columbia...
TTCCTTATAGCGTACAAGTAGGTGGTATTCAACAATTAGATACATCAACAATAACTGATTTTATTCCTATTTGGGATTTAACAAATGAACAAGTTACTACTTGGGTTGTAAACGCAATGGGAATAGATCAGGTTGATATATATAAGTTACAATTAGAAAGTGAACTTGAGGAACTAATAACACCTACAAGTCTTTCATATACAATAGATTCTTAATATTAAATAAAAACACTAAATTTGTAAAACGTTATGAAAGATATTATGCAAAATAAATTAAACGCAATAACTGGAGGACTTTTGGCATTAGGAAGTGTTTTAACAATAAAAGATATATCAGCAGCATTAGGAATTTTAGCTATATTAATAGCAATAGTTGTAAATATTTTATCTTATTATAATAAGAAAAAAGAAAAACATAATCTAGAATTAGAAAGAAAAAAAATAATTGCAGAAACAAAATTGTTAGACGAAAGATTAAAAAAACTATTAAAAGAAAATGATAACTAAAAAAAATGTTATTATTTTAATTGTTTCTTTTCTATCAATAGGAGGAATTAGTTATTTTAATATTGAAGATGAATTACCAGTACATAAAACAAAAAAATATAAGTTTAGGTCATTAGATAGACCACTTTATATTACTTTCCATCATACCGCAACAAAAGGAAATACATTAAAACAAATTGCAAATTATCACGTTGAACAAAGAGGTTTTCCAGGAATTGCTTATCATTTTGCAATAAACTCAAAAGGAGAAGTTTTTCAGCTTCAGCAAATAGATGAAATATCTTACCACAGTAAAGGCAGAAACACAGAAAGTTTAGGCATTGTATTTATAGGAAACTATCAAGATGATGAGTTATCTGAAGAAGCAATAAGATCAGGAGAAACTTTAGTTAATGCATTAAAAGAATCATTATGTATTGTTGGCGTAAGAGGACATAGAGATGTTAGAAATACACTATGTCCAGGAGATAAAGCTTATCAAAAAATTAAATATTTATTTTATTAATTAAATTATTATTATGGAAAATTCTAAAGTCAGAGTAAGATTATACAAAGAAGAAGCTGAACATTTAGGAATTACACCAAGAAAAAATGATAATAGAAGAGCCAATACTCAATACATTATAACAGAAGAACAAAAAAAACAAATACATAAATTAAGGTATTCTAAAGTTAAAAGATTATTCTTTGATATAGAAACAACACCAATGATTGTTTATAGTTGGAGAGTAGGTTGGAAACTAACAATACCTGCAACAAACATTATAGAAGATTGGAAAATAATATGTATATCTTATAAATGGGAATCAGAAGATAAAGTTAGAAACTTTGTTTGGGATAAAGACCAATGTGATAAACAAATGTTAATTGACTTTATAAAAGTAGCAAATCAAGCTGATGAATTAATTGCTCACAACGGAGATAGATTTGATATTAAGAAAATAAGAACAAGATGTATTTATCATAGAGTTCCAATGTTTCCTAATTATAGAAGTTTAGATACTTTGAAAAAAGCTAAAAGTGGATTTAGTTTTAATTCAAATAGACTTGATTATATTGCAAAATTTTTAGGTGTAGGTGCAAAAATAGAACACGAAGGCTTTGATATGTGGATAAAGTGTATGAAAGGAGATAAACAAGCTTTAAAAGATATGGTTTATTATTGTGATGGAGATATTGTTGTTCTTGAAGATGTTTTTTTAGAAATGAAAAACTATATTAAACACAATAGTCATGCAGGAGTTATATCTGGAGGCTATAAGCATGAATGCCCAAGTTGTGGTAATCAAGATGCTATTTTACTAAAAAACAATTTTACAGCAGCAGGAACTATAAAAAGACTAATGGAATGCGATGCTTGTGAATACACTTATGAAGTTTCAAATTCAGCATATAGAAATATGGTAGAAATGAAATCAAATAATAATATATTTTGAAAATAAATTACTTACATATTATTATTATAATTTTATTGTTTTTTTTATTTGGCTTTAATTCAGATTTTAATAAATACAAAAAAGAAATAACTCAAACAAATATAATACTAAACGATACAATACAATACTTAAAAACTAATCAAGGAAAAATAATTGCCAGTAAATTAGCTATACAAGGAGAAAAAGAATCTTTAGAGATGTTATTAGAATCCTCAAGAGATTCTACAAAACAATTAAAACAACTGGTTAATAATTATAAAAACGTTTCTGTTGCTGTAAGAACGGAAACAATTACTGAAATAAAAAAAATAAGAGTTCCATATAAATTAGATATTTCAAAATACATTCAGCCAATTAATATTATAGATGAAAATTATTATATTCAAGGATACTCATCAAATAAAGGTTTATTTATAGATGTGCTTAGAATACCTAATACACAAAGTATTGTTATTGGAGATAAGAAAGATGGCTTTTTTAGCTATGAATACAGAATAGATGTTATAAATTCAAACCCATACATTACTACAACATCAATAGATGCATATACTAATAAGAAACAAAAGAAACGATTTGGAATAGGCTTTCAAGTTGGTTATGGTATTACTGGAACATCTTTATCTCCTTATATTGGTTTTGGTGCGACTTATTCAATTATAAGATTTTAAACGACAATGGCTTTTAATTAAGCTCTCTTAGGCTTTTTTTACAATTAGGTCACTATACACTATACAAAGTTAAAACTCTCTTAAAACGCATTAAATATATATTAAATTAAATTCAATAAATTTGTTTCTTGGGTTTTTTAACACTACATTGCATTATCAAGATGCCAAATCTTGTAGGAAGTGAAAATCTATATTTGTCGATATAGTAGATTGAAAAAATGTGCAATAAGTTGTATTAAATTCGTTTCCAGGAGTATATTTGACTTTCATAGCGAATAATTTTTTTAAGACTGACTTTACCCTTTTCAAAGCAAAAGGGTTTTTAAATTTATAAATTATGAAAATAAGTGAAGCAATGGCTATATGCCATAAAAACGGAATAAAAATTTACGGATATAAATTTAAAAAGAAACATAAAAATTGGGGAAAATATAATGTTGAGGTAGAAGAAAATGAAATACTTAAAAAATCTAAAATTTTACACGATTCAAATAAAGAACTTAATATAGCAGTAACAAAAACTTATATTTTTTATGCTAATACAATATTAAAAGAGTTTCAAGATTAATTCCTTAAACTCATCAAGATTTCTTACGATATAATAATCAAAACCATTTTCAGTAACAGTTTTTTGCCATTTCTTTTGTGTTGGACTCTGAATACCTTTTTCGTTTTTTAACTCAATTAAATAACAATTTCCATTATATAAAAATATTAAATCAGCTACGCCTGGAACAACTCCCATTGTTTTTAGTTTTTTAGCTTCCCTACCATCTCTTTTACCACCATTTGGAACGTGAAATAATAATCCTCTTAATTCAGGATAAGTATTGTGAAACCATCTGTAACATTCCTGCTGTATTCTATCTTCACTTTTTTTCATAGTATCCTTTTATAATATGATTCTTTTCATATAACTTACAAGAAAATATAGCACCATCTTCTTCATTTGCACCAACCCATTCTACTTCGTTAAAATCTTCTGGCTTGTATATCGTATCAACCCACTCTTTATTATCTTTATAATAATGTGTAAAAACTATTTCCATATTACCCTTTTTTAGCAAAAACCCCAACAATACTGGGGCATAAACAAAGATAGTGAAAAAGAACCCACATACCTAATAGTCCCTGATCAGGTTATAAACATTCCAAAACTTAGCAGTCTGAAGCCGAAGACAAACCAAAAACACCACAAAACCACGCCAAGCCAAACCACTACAACAAAACTTAAATTTTTAGCCCAAGACAAAGACACAGACAAAAGGTGTCTATAATCATATAGAAACTTTTCCAAACCAAAACATATTAGAAGTTGTAAATAGATTGTCTTTTGTCTTATATATATAAAATTTTTTAAAAAATATAGTAATAACAGTACCTAACAACCGTTTTTTAACAAGACAAAACGAAGACAACAAAATTTAAAAAGACAAAAAAACAACAAGATACTTAAAAATATTGAGCTTTCGTCAAAAAGCCTGGTCAAATTGCATTGATTTTTCTCCAAATAAAATTCCAAAAAATTTTTGTTTATTTTAATTAATTGGAAATAAACCAGGATAATTTCCTAAAATCATTCCGAACCCAGCTTTTTTTTTACGAAACCAACCCACCCCATTTCCGTTTTTATTCCGAAAAGGGGGCGAAAAGGGTAGTATAGATCAGGAGGCTCCCCCCCTTTTTTTTCCTCAAAAAATTCCAAAAAAAATACCCTAAATTAATAAGGTATTTTTTTCAAATTATTTTTTCTTTTTTTGCATTAAAAATAAATTATAAATGCATAAAATAAAAATCGATGTTAATAATATTTGTATCATATTTTTTCAATTAATTTAAATTCGCCGTTCAGTTTACTAAAATAATGACTAGCGTTTTCGTTATTGAATAAACTACTTTTATCGTTTACACCTATTAAATGACTATTCAAATAAGCTACTTTTCTTTTTAACCATTCCGTTTGACGTTCAGCTTGTGTAACTTGTTTACTACTTACTATTCTATTCAATAATATATCAATATTGATTAATTCAAACGTTTTAAAAATATCATAGTTTTCATTTAGTTCAAAATAATTTTTTAAGTTAAACCTAGCTACTAAATTAGTAAGTTGTTGTTCTGAATAAAATTCCATATTATTTTGTAAACAATAATTCAAAACTTCAATTGCAATATTTGTTTTAGCTTTTTTACCGTCTTTCTTATTAACTAATTTTAAGTTGTCAGTTAACGTTGTTAGGTCTTGTAATGACATTTGTTTTAGCATTTCAATTGTTAGACCATTAATATTTTTACTTACTAGTAAATCAATTAATTTGCTTGTTTCTGTTTGTACTGTTTTTTTTACTTGTACTGTTTTCATAATATAAGGTTTAAAAGTAGCTCAAAAAATATTTTTGTTTACTACGGTGTAAATATAGTGTTTTTTATCATATAAACAACTATATATTAAAAATAATTTTTTTTTTTTTTATTTGCGTTCTTTTATAAGTTTTGTTTATAGTACTATAAATTTTGCCTATTCCCTGATCTATTTTTATTTTTTTTACTGAAAAAATTCCAAAAAAAATTCGTATGAAATTTCCTGGAAATTATTAAATTTTGATATTTTTTTATAAAAAATTCGTAAAAAACTGGTAAAAAACTGGTAAAAAACCGGATCCGGTCGGTAAAAAATTCGTAAAAAAGTGGTAAAAAATTGGTAAAAAAGTGGTAAAAAACCACTCCAAACCTGGTCCTGATCAGGTAAAAAAGTGGTTCGTCTAGTAAAAAAGTGGTAAAAAACTAAAAAAGTGTAGTTTGTTTTTGTTCTTTTTTAATTTCCATACCTAAAAAACTTTTGAAAATGGTTTTGCCTGCTTCATAATCAACTAAATTTCTTGCAACTTTATCTCTTCTTTGAGTTCCTTTATACTTATAAAAATCATAATCGTGAAATTCACATAATTTTTTAACTTCATTGTCTGTTTTTGAAAAACCTTCAAATGTTCTTTCGCTCAATACATTTGGTAAATTTAGATTAGTCCAATATAAGTGTCTATGTCTTTTCTGTGCAGGTATTAATGGTTCGTAATATGGTATTACATTTTCCACAACATACTTGCCATCAAACATATACTTTAGAAATAATATTTCCTCATAAAGTTTCAAATCTGGGTATTTCATTTTCAACTTATTTTTATTTGATAAAGCCAATCTGCTATGTGTCGGGCAAGGTGGGGAACTCCATATTAAATTAAACTCCTTATAATGTTCCAGTAAATATTGATGTGCATCTGTGCATATTACTTTATCATTTGGAAATCTTTCTTGATATAAAAAAGCAAGTTCCTGATCTAATTCAATAGCTGTTACTTCTATTTCAACACCAATTTCTTTTGCCACCTCATCCCACTTGTACCTATTTCCACCAATACAAGAATATAAGTTTAGTATTTTTATCATTCTGCTATATTAATTGTTTCAAATTCTGTATTGTATTCTTTCCATTTAAAGCTTCTAAGTATTAGAGCAACTCTTTCATCATAAGTTTCTCTTTGTTTTCTTGATAAAGTTCTATATTCTTTTTCGTGAACTGTAAATTCTTGACTAACAATTAATGATTTATTTGCATCTAATATTTTTAAATACTTTTTTTCTAATTCTTTAAATCTCTTCGTTAATTCTTCAAATTTTGAATCTGTAACAAATTCTTCTTTAGTTTTAGGCTTAAACTTTTTTCTTAAAATCTCAAGTCTTTTATTGCTAATCTTATAAACTTCGTACATTTTTACAGAATGAATTGCAGTTGCATGGTCAAAATCTTTACCATTCAATTCCATAAATTTTGCAATCTTTTCCCATCTCATTTCTAAATTATATCTTAATATATAACATAGTAATGACCTATATTCTACAATTTCTCTTTTCCTAGAGTTTTGAAAAACATCAACACCACTTAAATTATAAAGTAATTCGCTAACTTCTTCTGGGGTTTCTAATCTAGAAACGTCTACTAAATACTGTTCGTAATCCATATTATTTAAAGTTTATGATTATTTTTTGTTTTTTTCTTAGATTTTGAATCTGGCAAAAAACCAGTTATTGGATTCCAACTGCCTGTCCAAAATGCTTTTGGAAATGGTTGGTTTATAGCTATTATTTCTTGTTCCTTTTTCATAAGTTATATAATTTATTTATTGATTTTCTTATTCTATTGGTTTCTGTTTCTAATTTTTTATTTGCACCTTTCATATTTTTTTCGTTTAAACAAGCAAAATAAACTGGCATATAAAGAGATGCAGTTCTTTTAAGGTATCTATCTTTTCTTTTTAAAAAATCTTCCTTTGTTGTATAAAATCTAAACAAATCTAATATTTGATTTCTTGCAATTTTTAGAGCCATATTTTTATCTCCACCAACTCTTTTAACGTAATCTATTATCTTTCGTGCTTGTGGCATTATAGGTTCTTCTAATATTACAAAATCGCCTTCTATTAAATTTTGTTTTGTTTCTTTTATTTTTTTAGGTTCTTTACATTTTTCACATACAATTATTTCCTGATCAGGTAAGAAAAGACTTCCATCAAGTGACCAATGACCACATTTATGGCATTCCCACATACGCATTAAATCACAAACTTCTTTTAATTTCCATTTTTTCTTTACAAAATAATCTTGCCAATCTCTATCCAAAGACCATCTACCATGAGTTTCTATATTTAGTCCACAATCTAACATTAAAAAATTCTGCTTAATTTGACCATTTTTAATTTGACTATCAGTTAATATTCGTGACCCTCTTCCTGCTGATTGTAACCAAAGACTTAATGATTTAGTTTTTTTATTGTATATTATAGCTTCCAAATCATTTACAGAAAACCCTGTTGTAAATACTCCAACATTTAATAGAATTGCTCCTGGTGTATTTATAAACCATTCCGTTATTGCTTGTCTTGTTTCACTAATTTCATTTACTGAATCATATATTTTACATTCAATTCCTTTTTCTAAAAAAGCATCATACATTGTTTTATTTACTTTTGTAGTTGGGTTAAAAATTAAAGTCTTTTTTGCAATTCCATTATTTGCTTCAGAACTACAAAATTCTTGATAACCTTTCATTACTGTTTCAATAGAAGCGTTACTTCCAAAAACATCTGTCAAAGATTTGCTTGTATAACCATCTGGATTTGTGTTTGATTCTTTTAATTCTTCCAGGTTTGGTGGTGTTAATGCAATATTAAAATCTTGTGTAAGATATCCTAATTCAATTAATTCAGATGTTTTAATTCCTTGAAATAAAACGTCAAATTCATCAGCAAGAGTAAGTTTTCTAACAAGTTCTTGTCCATTTAATTTTTTATTGTCTTTCTTGTTTATAATCGGTGTAGCTGTTACTGCTATAACAGTAGCATTCGGAATTTTGTTGTAAACATCTTTAAAAAAATCAACGTGAATTTCGTCACATATTACAGTATCAAATTCCCCAATATAATCTGCTCCGTATTTATTAAATCTTGACCTACAAGTTTGAGCCATTGAAATAACATTCGTGCAATCTTTTATTTGTTGTATTTTTTTAACCTTTGCAGTAAGAATTCCTAAATCATTTATCCATTCTGAATTTTGATTAAGCAATTCTATTCTGTGAGTTAAAACTAAAGTTCTTCCTGAAATATTATTAGCAAGTTTTCCTATAAGAATACTTTTTCCCCAACCAGTTTCTGCTTGACCAAGTATTTTTTTATGTATTCCAACTGCACCTATTATTTCATCATAAAGTTTTTGTTGATATGGTCTTAATTTAATTTTATCTTCCATAGCTAATTTTTAAATACTTTAGAGTATCATGTAAAAACTCTTTCAAATCATATAAATTTGACAAATCAAATTCCGAGTTGTCTGACATTGTTGCTATTATTTGTTTAATTTCTATAGAAAAATTATCAACTCCACAAATCTCTCCAGTCATACCTAAGCCTACTTCTGTTTCGTCTGTTGTATTAAGTTCAAATTCGCAATAAGTATCATATTTAACATCTAAAAAAATATTTTCTGAAATGTCCATTGTAAATTGTTTATTATATAAAAAATTTTTCCTGCTTTCTATAAAATCACTATCACTTAAATCTATTTTTATTCTAAAGTCAAGACCAAAATTTTTATTAGTATAAATTAAATCCATAATTGTTTCTTCAACAAAGTTTTTTATTGATTCAGATAAAATTATATTTTCATTTTGTAATAATATTTCATTCGCTCTTTCTAATTTTAATGTTCTCATAATTATTGTTTTAAAAGTGTTTTTAATTTTTATTAATATTTGTATTTTATATCGCAAACATTCCTAACTATTATTTCATCAGAATGGTCACAATACATAATTGCCCATTGTTTTGCTTCGTCTAAGCTACGTTTGTTTATAAAAGTAACTTCGTCTTTATTGTAAATCATAAATTTATTCATAATTAATTAAGTTGTTTAATTGCGTTAAATATAAATTCAAATGTTCTTTTTTGTCTTATTTCTTTATAGTGTTTAAACTTTCCTAAGATGTTTAAAACTCTATATTTGCCGAATTTTTTTACTAATTTTTTATATTCTTTTTTCATGATTAAAATTTATTTAAAAAGTTTTCTAATTTTACTTTGAATGATATATAACCATTTTCCAGTTTTGCAATATCTGAAACAAAATCTTCCCTTGTACATTTATATATGTACATAGGTTTTTTCTTTACATCTTCGCAATAACTTACAAAATCAACCCAATCTAAGTTTTCGTTAACTAAAAAGTAGTGAGCAATTTGTGGTCTGTTTTCTGTGGGTATAGTTTCGTCAATAATAGCTTTGCAATGTTGCTTTGGCTTCGGGCATTTTATTTCAATAGCACCATTAGTTCCTACTAAACCATCTGGGGATAACCCTAAGTACTTAAACTTAGGGTTTGTAATGTAAAGACCTTCTTCCACAAACTGAAAGGTTTCTTTCTCATAACAAGCAACTGCAATTGGTTCTGTATCAATTCCATGTTGCATATCTGATGATATGTAAATTTCTTCTTGAAATCCAGTTTGAATTTCAGCTACTTTTTTATATAGTAAGCTTTTTATCCTAGCAGGTGTCGTCAATGAAAGTGCTTCTGAACCACCAACTTTGCCAACTCTTAATTTTTCCCATTCCAGGCTTCTCTGTTTTACGTCATGTTTTTGTATCATAATTCTATTTAAATGTTCCATTAACAAATTCTTCATGTGCTGATTGTTCTGCAAACTCATATAATTTATTGCAATATATTTCGTATGAATCTTTACCAAATAGGTTTTCATATAGTTCCTTAAAAGCTTTACGATTTACAATTTTATCTAATAAGTAAAAATCTAATTCAATATCATTACATTCAAAATGAGTTCCTTCTATTACTCCATAAACCATTATTTTACAAGTAATAAATGCATCTTTCGTTTCAAAACGTATATTTAAATGTCTGTTTTCGTTAAAATTTATTAATTCTATTTTCATTGTTCTAATTTTATATTTAAGTTATTCGCTACTTTTTTTAATAATATATTTACGTAATATTTTTTGTCAAATGTAAGTTCCTCTATAAAGCCTTCAGCATGAAAATATTCTAAGGCTTCTCTGCATTCCTGATTTGTAACTTTATTTATCATAATAATCTTGAATTTACATAAGTTATTGCTTGATTAATATTCGTTTGTTGTGGTACTCTATATATTTTACCACCTACAAGATGTAGCTTATTCATTTCGGGTGCATAAGCGTGTCTTTCCAGTCCTTTTACATTTTTTAATGTTATCATAGTCCTAAGTTATTTAATTGATTATTAATTTCTTGTTGTTGTTCATCATTAAAAGAATCCCAGTATTCCATTAGAATATTGTATGCTTTTCTATAAGTATCTCTTTGTATTTTTAGCTCTGATTTTTCCATATTATTTAATTAAATTTAAGTCATAATAATTCGCAACATAGTTAATATGCTTTTGCGTAGTTTGTGACCAATATCCTAATTGGCGTAAATCATTTCCATCTATCTTTGCAACTATTGTAGAATATGACCATACGTCATTTCCGTTAATTGTTAGATTTTGCTTGTACTTGTCTAATTTTCTCATAATTAATTTCTAAGGTTTAAAATTCTACTTACTATTTCGTCATTAATATTTAACATACTTCCGTATGAATTATTTCTGTAATCATAAACATTATTACCTTTTAAAAAGTTCGGGTATATGTCTTTGATTCTATTTGAATAATCTAATGGTATTGCAGTATCAATTGTTCCAGTAATCTCTGCTAAATTCATTAAATCTTTTTTGTTAGAGTATCTATTCATTCCAAGAATGTCAAGAATAAACTTAACTTGTTTTTCACTTGCGTATTCCAAGCTGTCAATAATTAATTTTTTGTTTGTTTCCATTTGTAAATTTTTAAAGGTTTAAACTATTTTATTCAATATAGTAAATAAAAACATATTGTGCAACTTATTAACAAAAAAAAGCTTTTTTTATTTGTGTATATATATTAAGGTATAAAAAAAAAACATATAAATTTGTTTTATAGGTTAAAAATTACTATATTGAGTAAATATATAAATTTAATTTTAAAAACATCTTATGGAAAACTTAATTACAAGCCAACAAAACTCAAAGTTGGAACAAATTCTAAATGACCAAAAGGTTTCAATTAGAAATCAAAAACAAACTGTTAGAAGATTCAGTTGCTTTAACGAATGGATTGACAATATTTTTAATCACGTTCAAAATTCAAAACTATAATCATGTATGAAGAAATTTTAGATTGGATGAAAGACGGTAATGTCGAGAGAATATCGGGTAATACCTATATTGAACAGACAACACAGTGGAAAAAGAAATTTACACTAGAAGAACTAATAAAATTTTACATTAAAGAATTTAAATAAATTATGGAAACAAAGATACAAGAATGGTTAGAAGACCAACAAAAAATGTTAGACAGAGGAATAATAGCAACGCCTATCGAAGAAGTACTGGATATGTTTGCACAAAGTAACAACGGTGCAAATGACTTTTTACTAATGCAAATGGCGAAAAACTATGGTTATCAATTAGCAATTAATAATCTTAAAAATCAATTATAATTATGGAAACAAAAACAAATAGCCATTGGCGTAAAGTTATGGGAACTACTTTTTTAAGTGGAGATGAATTAGAAGAAAAAGGTAATGTTGTAACAATAGAAAGTTATAACGAAGAAAAGTTTTTCTCACCAAAATCAAAAAGCCAGGAAGACCACGTGGTTTTAAAGTTTAAAGAAATTGCGAAACCTATGATTTTAACTAATAGGAAAGCAAAGCAAATTAGTAAAACACTTTCAACGCCACAAATGAATGATTGGATTGGTAAAACAATTACAATTTACCCAAACCAAGAAAAGCATTTTGGAGAATACTTTAAGGTAATTAATATCAAAGCAGGAGAAATACAAAAAGAATCTTTAGGAGAAAAACACCCTAAATGGAAAATTGCTTGTGAGAAATTAAGTAATGGAACTCTAACTCTTGAATCTATAGAAAAGCATTATTCTATAAGTTCGGAAGTAAAAAAACAATTAACTAATCTTATTAAAAACAAATAATTATGGGAAGATATTATGAAGGGGACATAAATGGGAAATTTATGTTTGCAGTACAATCGAGTAATTCAGCTGATAGATTTGGTTCAGAAGGATGCCAAAACTATTTAGAATATTACTATGACGAAAGTCACTTAGAAACAATTACCGAAGAGTTATCTATATTAAAACCTTCATGGGAAAAAGTAAAAGATTTCTTAAAGGATAGAGAAGGTTGGTCTGATAAAGAACAAGAAGAAGCAGGAATAAGTAAAGTAGAAATGAGTGAATATGCTGACTATTGTTTAGGAATTAAGATATTTGATTGTGTTAAAGATAATGGCGAATGTAATTTTACAGCAGAAATTTAAAAAACAAATAATTATGCAACAAGAAAACAATACACCAGTACATTTAAATGCTCTTTTAAAGAATGGCGAAATAACTTACAAAGAATATTTCTTTAGATCAGGAGCTTATAAGTATAACATTAAAACTTTCAAGAAAAATGACTGATATAGCTAGGAATCTTTTAAGAAAGATTATAAAATACGAAGTTAGAACTTTAATGACAGACCCTATTAAATCTGATTATTATATTGGAAGCAAAGAGCAGATGGAAATTCAAAATTTAATAGCAAGACAATTCAATGTAGAAATTGAAGACAAGGAAACAATATTAGAATTTTATCAAAGAATATTAATTAATAAATAAATAAATATGGAATTATCAGGTAGTATCAAAATGATTGGCAAAACAGTATCAATTGGAGAACGTGGATTTAAAAAACGTGAAATGGTCTTAAATACAGATCAGGAATCAGATTACCCACAAGTTGTATTGTTAGAATTTACTCAAGACAAAACAAATCTTTTAGATAAGTTTAAAATTGGAGATAATGTTATTGTAAAAATAAACATTAGAGGACGTGAATGGATTAACCCAGAAGGAGTTTCTAAGTTCTTTAATTCATTACAAGCTTGGAGTATTGTTAAAAGTAATGTATCTCAAGTTGCAGAATCTATTTTATAGTAATAATTTAATAAAAAACCTCTTCATTTCGAAGGGGTTTATTTTTTTATATGAAAACACAAATAGAATTAATAGAATTTCAATGGTATAGTGGTAGGATTACTGACACAAAACCAAGAGGAACTTTGTCTTTGTCTAAATTTATTAGTACACATCAAAACCCTAAATTAGATTTATTAGAAACTTTTGACGAAATAGAAAAAGCTTCTAAATTAGGTAATAAAAAACTAAAATCAGAATTAAAACAGACAAAACTTTTTTATTTTACGCCAAGTGCTATATTTAAAGGAGGAAGAAAGTATTCAAACATAGAAACATTTACTGGAATAGCACAATTAGACTTTGATGGCTTAGAACACGAAGAAGCATTAGACTTAAAAGAATGGTTGTTTGAAAACTATGAAGAAATATATTGTGCTTATCTTAGCCCAAGCAGGAAAGGGGTAAAAGCAATTATTAGAATACCAATAGTAAGTAATGTATTAGAGTTTAAAGAATATTATAAAGCTATTGAATATGAATTTAATTGGATAGATGGCTTTGATTCTGCACCGAAAAATTTAGCTTTACCTTTATTTATTAGTTACGATACTGATATTCTTTATAGAGAAAATGCAAAAATCTGGGAAAATAAAGCGTCATTAGTTACAAATACAGAATCAATAAACGAAGAGTCTAAACCAACTCATGATATAATTCCAGGAGATGAAACTAAATTTAAATCAAATGCTTATTACCGAAAAATTACATTAGATATATTTTCTAAAAAAATAGATTCAATTGTTGATGAAGGACACCCACAAGTATTAAGTGCTTGTTTAGTTTTAGGTTCAAGAGTAGGAGCAGGATACTTATCACAAAGCGAAGCAGAATCTTATGCAGAATCTTGTATAAAAGGTAATCAATATCTTTCAAAAGGAATATATGGTTACGTTAAAACAATGAATTGGTGTATAAACAAATCAATAAATAACCCGAAATATTATAGCTAATGAATAAACAAAACTTATATAATGCAGATTGTATGGATTTTATGAAGGATATACCTAACAACTACTATAAACTTGCAATTGCAGACCCACCATACGGAATAGGTATGTCAAAAGCTGTTGGGAAATCACAACAATACTCTAAAAAAGAATTAGTGGATAAAAAATGGGATGACAAAGCAATGCCTAAAGAGTTTTTTAAAGAACTTGAAAGAGTTAGCGAAAACCAAATTGTCTGGGGTGCAAATCATTTTATAGATAATATACCGAACCCAAGAAATTCAAGTTGTTGGATTGTCTGGGACAAACGTGAAGGCTTTATACCAGAAAGAACTTTTGCTTGTGGGGAATTAGCCTGGACTTCTTTTAACTCACCCGTTAGAGTTTTTAGACATCATTGGGACGGTTTTTTGCAAAAAATCAAAGAGAAACGAATACATCCAACACAAAAACCAGTAGCTCTTTACGAATGGATTATTTTAAAGTATCATAAAGAAGGTGGAATAATTCTTGACCCATTTGGGGGAAGCTTTAGTTCAGCAATTGCTGGGTACAAACAAAACATAGAAATGGATATTGTAGAACTTGATAAAGAAATATTTGAATTAGGCAAAGAAAGATACACGATACATTGCCAACAAACTACACTTTTTTAGTTTTTTACCACTTTTTTACTAGACGAACCACTTTTTTACCTGATCAGGACCAGGTTTGGAGTGGTTTTTTACCAATTTTTTACCAATTTTTTACCACTTTTTTACGAATTTTTTACCGACCGGATCCGGTTTTTTACCAGTTTTTTACCAGTTTTTTACGAATTTTTTATAAAAAAATATCAAAATTTAATAATTTCCAGG
>Ga0233410_10000360_pt1 | contig 14977 bp, 31 predicted proteins | sample Na_anoxic_1_MG_FD_179869 | JGI IMG/M metagenome (GOLD analysis project Ga0233410, IMG submission 179869) | Seawater microbial communities from Saanich Inlet, British Columbia, Canada - Na_anoxic_1_MG | ecosystem: Environmental > Aquatic > Marine > Inlet | place: Canada: British Columbia...
AGAAAGTTTAAAGGTGGTGTTTGGTGGGATCACTTATTGTTATAAGTGTATTAGCAGTAACACCATTTAATGATTATTGGTTCCATGTTGCAAGTCGGTACTGTCGGTGTGTTACTATATTATTATAAATACCTTAAGGTTGTTGATTATGAGGAGGTAGAATGATTAAATTTATTAAACAAATGTTTAAATTAAAGCGTAAGGTAAAATATCCTTCAGAGGTGTTAGGTGAGGGTGAGTATAATGCGTACAGAGGTTGTGTTTCTAAATGGTATGATTATCTTGGGGTATAGAAATATAATGGTGGATGGGCTTGTTACTGATGATGAGAGTCTTAGTGATTTGTAATGGTACACAAAACGTGATATAATAGTTACAGGGGGGGGAAATTTATGACAATACGTGAAGAGTTAGCAGGAGCGATAAGTGATTGGAGAAAGAATAAGCAATTAACTTATGACCAGATGATTGAAGAAACAGGATTGAATAAGACTCAGCTTATTAGGGTTATTAAACAGAGAGGAGAGGGTGTGTCTATTGATTTGATGGAAAAGGTGTGTAAAGACTTATATCCAGAGTTTGCATTTTTCTTTCGTGAAGTGTAAGAAAGACTTTGACATGGTGGTATGGTGTATTATATACTACTCTAAATTCAAGATGTTTAATAAAGGAGAATAAATCATGGCTTTATCATTTAAGTTTAAATCTAATACAATGGACAAGATTATGCAAGTGGTAAGAGATCACGATGTAACACCAAGTGAAGCAGTAGACTTGCTGCTTAATAATGAAACAATATATCAGGAGGCACAGTATGCCGTTAGAGAAAGAGAAAGAGAATCAAAACGTAATTAGTAGTCAAGTTGTTGATAGTAAAGCGATTACCTGTAAGACTAGCATCTATGAGCCCTTAGTGTGTAAGGAGGGTGATTGTATAGAGGTAGGTGATGAAGAAGATTGTAGTGATAAAGTTTGGTATTACAGGGACTACAACTTAAAGGTTCTCTATGATAAAGCACCATATTACTGCCTTCACTTTAGAGATCAGTATATACCTAAGAGAGTTATTAGTGGGTATGATTGGTTACTACCTCTATTTACACAATACACTAAAGAAAGACGTAAAAGATTTAGTAAGATAAAAGTTATTAAAGTTGTTAATTGCTTTGCAAAGAATATATCTAGGTTGATCTTTTATAAGAGTGTTGCTATGAAGTACTCAAGACATACGAGCGCTTGGTGTAGGAAGAATAATGTATTTAATGTGAGTAATAAGTTATCAATGGATTTAATAGAAATGTTGTGTAGTATGGAGTTATTAACATCTTATAAAGGCTTGTATGGAGGTTCTCATTATGCTAATATCTCAAGTATGTTAGTGGTCTCGCAAGAACTTTTAGATATCTGTACTGGTAAAGCGGAGGAAATACCGATGTTAATGGAAACTTCCTTGAAGCATAGGAAGGGGAATTATATGTTTATTAGAGAAAAGAATAACAGGGGAGTACAGGTTGAACGTGACCCAGTGAGAGGAGAAATTATGAAAGCAAAAGAATTAGAGAAAGACCTTGCAGTGTTTAATGATGAGTTAGAAAAGCACACTATCACAATTAAAGGTGAGTTAGTGCAAGACCTATACTTTCGTGCTATGTTTAATAACGATTTAGACCACGGAGGTAGATTGTGCGACCAAGGGCAGATTCAATCGCAGTCTAAGAAAGATCGTAGTACTATACGCATTGATGGGAGTACTACTATTTCACTGGACTTCAAATCCTTACACCCTTCTTTCTTATTTGAGTTAGAAGGTATTTCATTATATGGAAGAGACCCTTACGCTTGCGATTTACATATGCCAGTAGATCACGATAAAGTTTACGATTGGGTAGAGGCTAATGACCTTTTCGATGTGTATGAAACTAAGTCAGATTATAATCCTAAACGTAACTTAGCTAAGACTGCATTACTTTGCATGATTAATGCGGAGAGTGAACAGTCTGCCATCTCAGCAACTTGTAAAGCTTTGCGTGATGATTGGAAACGTAAGGATAGGGGTACACGTAAGTTTGTAGGGTTGGAAAGTCCAACAAAGGTTAAAGACCTTGTACAAGAGTTAAAAGAGAATAATAAGGAAATCGCACACTATTTCTTTAAAGGTTTTGGAACACGTTGTATGAATCTTGAAAGTCAAATTATGATGTATTGCGTGAAGTCCTTTGTATTAGAGGGGAAGATCCTATTACCAGTTCATGACGCGATCACTATTAAGGCTGTTGACGAACAGTTTGGTATGGAGATATTGTTTGAGGGTTATGAGATGGTGATGAATGGTTTATTAAACTGCCGTGTTGAGAAGGAATAACTATGATTATAGTAGAACCAAAATCATTAAGGGGATGGTTTCATAAATACCAACAAACACCTCCTTGTGATATATTTGAACTTTGTGAAAAAATAGGTATAAACTGCACACAAGAAGTTATGGACGTAAATAAGGTTGGTATTATAAACCGACTAGGGGAGTATAAGTATGAGATATTCTATAACCAACTCCACTCAAAAACTAGACAACGTTTTACAGTAGCGCATATGCTTGGACATCTCTTTTTACATAGAGAATACATAGAAGAAGGTGTGTGGGAAGATATGATGTTTTCTCCAAAAGGAGCTTTAACTCAGAAACAGGAAAGAGAGGCAAGCGCCTTCGCAGCAGATATGTTAATGCCAAAAGAGTTTCTTGATAAATATATAGAGGAGGGTAAAAGCTTTAGCGATGTTGTAAGATTGTTCGATATCTCGGATAAAGCATTGAGGTTCAGATTAAATAAATTTGACTATGAACTAAAGTAGAATAAACCCCTTGACACACCCCAACTATTCGTGCATAATGGGACACACTTAATTTAAAGGAGAAATAAATGTTTAAGTTTGAGAGAGTCTTTGAAGAAAATACCGGTTTTGTTTATAACCAAAACGCACTTCAAGAAGATATGTGCAAATGTAGTGCCTGTTGTAACACTTTTAAGGTTGATGATTGTGAAACAGAGCATGATCACCACGATGGTTGGGAAATGCCAGCTTATACGGAAATACTATGTCCTACCTGTGAAGGTGGTGGTTGTATTGATGATTTCTTTTTCAGTAAGGAGCTGTGAATGTGTAAATATTGTGAGGCAGGAGAATCTCTTGATTTTAACATGGTACTGGCTTATCTAAAAGGTAATCGATTAGCCTTAGACTATGATGCGTACTCATGTGATTCTTCTTTTGAGGATTTCTTAGAGATAAAGTATTGCCCTATGTGTGGCAGAGAATTAGAAAAGGAGAATCATCATGAACAAGAATAAACCACCCAAGACCCGTGAGTTCCTTGGATTAGTAAATCACGACAACACCATCTACTGGGATATATTCTGGTGGGCAACTAAAGAAGACGGTGTTAATGGTAGGGCATGTTTCGTTGATAGGAGTTTCTTTAATATGCCAGAGTTGGTTGGTTGGACGGAATTGCCTGAGATTGAGGAGAAATAAATGACAGAAGATAAAATAATAGGGATGCAGGATTATCTACAAGCGGAAGGGTTTAAAACTACCCAAGATTATGTTATGTTTTATGGAGTTCATAATGGACTATCCATACATGATATACAGTACTTCCGAGATATAGGATTTCGGCTAGTAACTTCATCGGGTAGCAACATATTCTTTGAAGGGTGGGTTGAGGAGAAATAAAATGAAACAAACACCAACTGAACTTTTAAAATGTTTTGTGACATCATTCGAAGACTCTACACTTGAAGGTTGTTCTATTGAACATTTCTGTGACCTTGTGCAAGGAGAAGAACTTTGTTACGGAGTAAGATGTGAAGAATGTCCATTGCATAATGCTGCTGTCTTGAAGAGGGTTATTGTTGATTTGACTAAGGAGAAATAAAATGAACTATAAAACCTATTACACAAAAGAAGAAGTATTGCAATATGTAAAACCTGAACATCAAGAGGAGTTTGAGGTGTTCGGTTTTAATTGTATACGGGATTTCTGTGAAACAAGTAAGGGTTGGGTAGCTTCGTTTGAAGATTGCTGCCCGTACTGTGTACATACTATTATAAAAGCGCACGGCACAAAAGAAGACAAAGAGAAGTTCAACTTATTGCATAACTTAGGAAATAATTATACTATACCTCTTACACGAAAAGATATCGCCTTAGACAATAGACTCTGTAGAAAGAGTAAACGCGATAAGTGGTGGAAGAAGTCGGGTTTACAACGGAAAGATTTAGAGAAGATTCTTAAAATGTTCCGTAAACACAAAATAAACGTGCAGCGTATCGGTAAACATAATCTGTATACTCACTTGGACGGAGTATCTTTTTATCGTGACAATGTAACTCCAGCACAATACGTGTACTTACATGGGATTAAACTACCTAATAGCCTTTGGTTTCTGTGCGTTAGTTCTGAGGAGGAAGTTGTTGACCATATCAGAGACCTTGTTTCAAATTATAACAAAAATAAAGGTACAGCTCACAATCTACCTGAACATTATGAAGATCTAGTAATATTAGAGGAGTAAGTATGAAAAGAGTAATATTCTTTAGCGGAGCAGGTCTATCTGCTGAATCAGGAGTACCAACCTTCCGCGATAGTGGTGGTTTATGGAATAATCATAGTGTTGAGGAAGTTTGTAATTTAGATAATTTCTTTAGTAACTATACTAAAGTTAATGACTTCTACAATAAACGTAGAACGGATTTAGCCAATGTTGAGCCAAACCATGCTCATAGGATGATAGCGCGACTCCAAACTAAGTATCCAGAAAATGTTATCAACGTCACTACAAATGTAGATGACCTTCTTGAAAGAGCTGGAGCTATCTCTGTCCAATACTTACATGGTAATCTCACTAAAGTAGTTTATAATTATGGAGAAGATAAGGTTTCCTCTCCTGTAGATATTGGTTATACAGCTGTTTCTGACACCACACTCTCTGGAAATAAATACCCAGTCAAACCCAATGTTGTGTTCTTTGGTGAAATGGCACCTGAATACGGAGAATACTATGAGCTGTGCGACTCTCTCACTTCAAAGGATTTAGTTATTGTCATAGGATCTTCTGACTTAGTGGTACCGTTTGGATTAAATGCATTATATGGAGCTTCTTTCTCTAAACATTTGGATGATCGTCCTACTAACATTATTCGAGTAAACCCTCATGTAATAGAAGAGACCAGTATTCATCCAGAGGATAACATCATTGCACAAAGTTATACTTTACAAACTGGAACCACTGCTGTAGAGTGGTTTAGTGATAAAGATAATATTGATATGATTCATGAGCATTTGAAAGATGCTGTAAACTTTATAAAGGTGTAGGAGAGATAAGATGATCGAGAAAATGAAATGCCCACCAAAAGCTAAACATGGTTGGAAGGTGTGGAGTAGGGCATCAGCAACTTTCCGATTGGTTAAGTGAGCTTAAGGATTTAAGGGAGAGGTTAAATGAAAACTAAAAGATATCTGTTCTGGAAGAAAGTAAAGACTTTTGCAGAGAGTAAAATGCAAGATGAACACTTAAAATGTCGTGGAAGTGATTCTGCTTGTCCTAGGTGTAAGAAGTGGGAAAGCCAAGGGAACACTATTTACACGGAAGCTCTTGAGGGCGACACTGATAAACGGACATGCACTAACTGTGAGCATGAATGGTTGGCTATATTCACACCAGTAGGGTTTATTCCTGTTGAAGGGGATGTTAAATGAAAACATTATTAGAATTAGAAAAGAGTTACCGTAAACTGCAAGGTGAGTTGGAGACAACTTTAGAAGATTTTACTGTTTGGTTGACAGGACTGCCGAGCAAAAACAACTTAGAACTTGAGTACTTTAAGTGGTAGATGTCTTATTCGGAAAGTTATGATAGTCATTATCTTGATAATAATCGTATAGCTATTACGTTTGTGTACCAAGACTCTTATGACGATTGTGATTAAAGTTCAACCGTAAGTGTCCCTTATAACTGGGTGGAAGCTTTCTACCAAGGCGAGAAAGAATCTATTGAGGAAGAGGTTCTTAGTGCTTTTCGTGTTTACAACCATATGAAGCTTGACAACGAGAAGAATGTTGTTAGAATGAAGGCAATTGAACTAGGTTTACTTGAGGAGAAATAAAATGAAAGACGAATTCAGCTTACACTACATAGACAAAACTTGGAAAGTGATCCACACTTCACCTTTCATATATTATAAAACTAAACAGAGTAAAACTCTTGGATTTGAAATCCCTTATAGTGACAGCAATCTTTTATCTTGGTATAAAGAACAAGTTGGTGGTGAGTTGATTCCTTGTGTAAATTTATTCTTGAATAATGAAAGATTATCTTCACAAGTACCGATGCATCATATATACTACACAGACAATATAGAACTTGAGTGTCTAAACGATGTGTTGCAAACTACCACTGTTAAGTTTACTGAAGAGTTTTATGATATTAAGAGATTGCAGAGTATCATTAAGGAGAAATAAAATGAAAGGAAATACCATTAGACTTTGAAGGAAATCCTGTAATATTAGGGAGCACTGTACTCGTAGTAACTAAAGAAGAGAAAAGAGTTAATCCATACTATGCTAAGGTTGTTGGGTTGACAAATGATAAAATTAGAGTAAGATGTACTGAACACTTAAGGACCATTTGGATAGGTGAGCAAAGTACTGTTATGGTTTGTTGATGGTGTCAAAGGAGAGGGTAATGACTAATAGTTTTAATTTATCTGAGTTAGTGGATAAGCGTAAGGACGTAAGAAATACGGAAGAGAAATTTCTTGACCTGTTGGACAAAGAGATATATACAGCCAAACCTATAGATGTGAGTGTTATGGAACGTGCGGCTAAGATAAAAGCAAAAGGTGATGCTGCAAAGAGGCGCGCAACTGCAAAAGATGTTGAGGCTGCTGCTATGGTTGGGAATTTGCAGATGAAGTTCTTTGAGGAGAATGGTAGGTTTCCTTCGGAAGAGGAAGTAAAAGGATGTTTTATTCCTATTGAAGAAGCAAGGAAGCGTAGGAATTACGATAAATTTGAAAAAGAACATCCGTTCAGTTACAATCTTGAAGAAATGGAGAAGGCTTTAAATAGTGGCAGTGTAATTGTGCCGAAGTTTGAAACTTTTGAGGAGTTTAATGAATGGGTTGAGGAGAAATGAAATGTTAAAGAAAGATAATATTGGTAAGACATTCTTGATAACTACAGACTGCTGGTTTATCGCACCTGACGGTCAACAGTATAAAGGTGTGTTTGGTACATTAAAAGATATATGCAGCGATGAAGCTACTCTTGGTATTAAGACAAATCGTGGAAGTACAAATTGGTATGTGGAAATAGGTAATATGTGTATTGCTGGTTGTCAAGTACACTATGTTGTGCAAACAGACTCTATTGTACTGACACCTACTGAAAGCCGATCAGAAGAGGAGGATACAGAAGGTAGTGGTAAAATGAATAAGCTATCATTGATTTATAATGCCGATGAGGTGAAGTGATATGAATAAGGTTATAATGTGCTTGTCGGTGGTTGTTTTTCTTGTAATAAATTTAAGTGTGTTAATAAGTAATACGTTTAATATAAAACCTGTAAGTCCCTCTATGTTCTTTACTGATACTGGTGCTGTACTGATGTTTGCGTATGCTTATTTTAATGAGAGGGGGTAGTATGGAGTTAAGAATTTATGGTGAAGAGATTAAACAAGATGCTGAACGGGAAGAAATCAAGAAATGTCGCAAAGCATTAGCGATACACAAGAAAAAGAGTGCAAAATTATTAAAGTACATCTCTGCGAGAGAAGACGCTGCTTACAAAAAGAGGTTACATTGAGCATGGAGATCTTCTTATGGATTTATATAGGAGTCAACTTTGGTGCGCTTACCCTCGGAAGCTTATTTTCCTTTGGGCTAAGCGCACTTGTAAGACGACTTAACCTATAAGGGTGCAATTGCACCAAGAACACCTTTAAACACTTCTCAGCTCTGCTGACGAACGATTTGAGGGTGTTTAAGAGGATTATTTAGAGGAGAGAATATGTACCAAATACTATACCGCATAAACAACAACCTCTCTTTCCATTTGTATGAGAATTATGCTGAGGTGACAAAAGGTAAACTCACTGCTATCAGGAAGAAATTGATGGCACAGAATGGTAAAGCCTGTACAATGCAAGTGGTGGCAATTGATGAGAAAGATAGGGTTGTGTTGACAGCGGTGAAGTTGAGTAAAGAAGAGATTAGGATTCTGACGAAGGTTGGGGCTTATAAGATTAAGAGGGGAATTTGATGAAGATTGAGGAGAAGGGTGTGGATGAGAAGTTGGAGGGTATTGAGTTTGCTTATGGAAGTTTAAAACCTGCCACAGAGTTAATACCAAACAGAAAAGGTTTTGTTGTTAAATTTGAAAGAGATTATGCTAGTATCTCTGAGCAGTTCTTCAAGGGAATACCATTAAAGATAATAGCTGAGATTACCGATATTGCATACCCAAGGGTATGTAAAATATTAAGAGCTAAAGGTGTAGATTATGATCATAATGTTGGTTTGGTTTTCACTACGAAGAAAGGTTCTACTTTAACACTAACAAGTGTGGCTGTGGCAGGGAATGTACATAATGATACATTGTATAACCTGACCTGTTCCTGTTGTTCTAAAGATAAAAAACTATTTCCAAAAGGTACTATACGATCAACTAAAGATAGACTATCTTCTGGTAAAGTACCTTGTGGTTGTAGAGATTCAGTTATGTATAATAAAGAGCAAAGGGAGGATTTAGTTAGTAGGAAACTACTGTCTGTGGAGAAAGATAAAAGCATTTCAGTCGCCTCTATACACAATAATGATATGGTTGTTAGTTGTAGTGTGTGTCAAGCCTACGACCTGCATATTGACGTGAATAGATTTTTAAGAACTGGTGTAATTAATTGTGGTTGTAATACACACTATAAGTACAAGTCTTTGGAGGAGAGGGTAGAGACTTTTAATGCAGAGCTTGCATTAAATAATATGACAAACTATAAAGCCCTGTGTTATATAGAAGATACGGGTAAGTTTATAGGTACTTGTACTACCTGTTCAAAAGATACACAACTATGGCCGTATGGAAGTATAGTTTTACCCAAGTACTTGCCCGTAAGGAAGAGCTACGTCTGTTCTTGTGGCGACCACGTAGTATGGACACAGGAACAGTACTATATATTGATTGTCCGTAGATGTGAAGAAGATGGTTTTACATTTAACGGCTTTGTAGGTGATTATCTTGGAGGTAGTACTTGTATTAGTATCACTTGTGAAGACGGACATTCAAGAGACACAACAATGATTGAGTCCTTCATAAATAAAAAGAAGAATAGGTGTGTTGATTGCAAGGTGAAATGGGCAGGAGAACTATATGCGAGCGACCCTGTAGAAATGGAGCAAAAGCTTATCTCAAGTATGTTACCACAACACGATTTTCTAGGATTCGAGGGAGAGGTCTTTAGGAATCAAAACCAAAAGTTCTTTTACTATTGCTCAGAAAAAGATGAGATCTTTAAAAGGACTATAAGAAGTTTCTTGGATGGTTCCAAAGGGAGTTGCTGTAAAGGTGGTGGTTTTAAGGTAGAGCTTGAGGGGTATTTCTATTTGGTGTATTGGTGTAAGGAGGGGCATTCTTCTTTTTATAAGTATGGGATTACAAACTCCAACCCACTTAGTAGAATAAAATCTCAAAAAGGTCACACGGAGTATACCCCAAATTATATTGGAGGTTTTAAATTTTTATATGGAGGGGATGCAGCACTATTAGAGAAGGTTGTAAATGGTATCTTCAAAGATCAAGCGGTAGGAAGGGATAAGTTGCCTGACGGATTCACAGAAACTGTAGATGAGGGCTTAAATGAATTTGCAGGTATCGATTTGCAGGTTGACATAGAAAATCTAACTGGTTATAATATTTTTACTGGGTTAAGTGTTACGGATGCAGTGCCACTAATGTTTAAAGATGAGTATAAATATGTAAGTATCATTAAGGAGGAGTGAATGAGTTTTGACTTTAGTAAATTAACAGAAGAACAGGCAATGGGGCTTATGTACCCAAAACAACTTGAGGCTTATAAGGCTTGTCGTTTCGGGAGAGGCAACATACTCATAACAGCCAGTGGAGGTTTTGGGAAGAGTTTCATCATTGAGGCTTTAATGTACTACAGTAAAGGAGATACTGTGGCAACAGCTACAAGTGGTGTTGCTGCGAATGCGATTGAAGGGTGTACGACACACAGTTGCCTTGCGATGCCTCTTGGTATCCCCACTAAACAGGATTTAAGTAAAACATCTAAACGGTATAAGTCCTTGTTCAAACGTAAACATCCTATTAAGAACTTGATCGTAGATGAGATTAGTATGATGGGACCAGAAACTCTAGATAGTTTTATACAACGTTTAACTCGTGTAAGCCGTTCTGCTAAGTCTAAGAATGTACGTTGTCTCTTATTTGGGGATTTTTTCCAGTTGCTTAATGTAGTAAAACAAAAAGATAAACGCTACATCCTTGCGAAATACGGTACGACAAAGTTATTAGAGTGTGATATGTTTAAAACCCTTGATCTAGAGATTTTTGAGCTAGACCAAAACAAACGTGCAATAGGTGGTGATAAGGAATTCGTTGATCGTTTAGAGGATGTTCGTAATGGACGAAACTTAGAAGAGTGTTGTGAGTATTTTAATCAACAAGTAGAGAAGGTAGACCCTGACGCTATATATATCACTACAAAAAATGACGTTGTTGATAAGATCAATAAGAAATACTTTGATGCAAATCCTAATCAAGAGTTTCACTTCTCGGCTTCAGTGTCTGGAGATTTTAAAGTCAAAGACAGTAAGTTAGAGGAAACACTTGTACTAAAAGAAGGACTTAGGGTTATGAGTTTGGTGAACGACACTGAGGATGATAGATTTGTGAACGGCTCCCTTGGGGTTATCACTAACCTATTGTGCGACCAGATAGAAGTGACCTTCGATAACGGTGTTGTGGCTTGGATTGAACCAACAATTGAAGAGAAAAAAGAGTATTATACTGATGAAGAAGGGGAGTTATGTCATAAAGTTGTAGGTACGATGACAGGCTATGGTCTACGACAAAGCAATGCAATCACGGGTCACAAAAGTCAATCGTTAGGCTTCGATAAGGCAACTATAGATTTAAGTGAGGGTAGTTTTTGTTCTGGTCAGGTATACACTATGCTGTCGCGGCTAACTAATATAAGAGGGCTGACATTAACATCCCCTTTAAAAGTTACAGATATCTTGACTGATGAAAGTATTAAGAAGTTCTACTCTGAACTGCGTGGTGAAGTGTATGCTGAACCTATTCCAAAAGGTTATGAGCAATACAAAATCCGCTTAATAGTTGCAGGTGGTAGGGATTTCTCTGATTATAATTATCTATGTAAGAGTTTAGATTTTATGTTAAAAAATTACAAGCCTTCTGAAATACTGATAGTTAGTGGTAAAGCTAAGGGTGCAGATAGTTTAGGAGAACGTTATGCAGGAGAAAGAGGTATTACAGTTAAGGATTTCAAAGCAAACTGGAAAGACTTGACAACACAACCAGTTAAGATTAGAAGTAATACCTACGGTGAATATAATTGTCTTGCTGGAATTGTGAGAAATCATGAAATGGGCGATTTTGCCTCTCATGCAGTTGTTTATTGGGATGGAGTTAGTACTGGCTCAAAGGATATGCAGGATTACATGAAAGACCAGTGTAAACCAGTAAAGGTTTTTAGTTACTAACAAAAACCTACTACACCACCAAAAACATGTTATAATAGTTATACTAACAAAACAATAAACACTGACAACTTACAGTTGCAGGTTATTTTAACATTACATCACTCCCACAGCCTCCCATCCTAACGGATTCTTAATTGTGCTGTGGGAGCTTCCACCGAAGCGAGCATTTCTCGGAAGAGAGAGTTTTGTGATGGAAGTGTGAGTAATGTTCTTAAAAATGATTGCAGTTGAAATGCTAGGTGTTAAACTTCAAGTGTAAAGTAATTAAGGGTGTTGTCATGAAGACTGCTGATATGAATAAAGAATTAGATAAAAGATATAAAACAGCTAACAGTGTTGTTGAGTTCTCGTTGTCTCGCACACAACCAAAAGTGGAGAGGAGGAAATCTTTCTTTAAAGCTGTAGCTTTAGCAAACGAAGCCTATAAGCAAAAGCAAATCTGCCAAGCTTAAATATACAGATAAAAATACAAGTGGTGATGAATGCCAGTCGATAAAGTATATTTCCACACTTCGTTCTTCTATGGAGAAATAAAAACAGACAGGTTTAGAGACCTAGCAACTTTTGATCCTAGTGTCCAAGAAGACTTCCAACACCTTGAGTGTATCTACAACTTCGCTGATGATATATTAGAAGGTGTTCACGTTGCAGGTAAGAATGTCTACAATGAAGGCAAGGCATATGAAGCTTGTAAAGCTGCTCATTACCATTCAGGCCCATACACGGATCTAAACTATACAACCTCACACATTTCACAAGCGAATAAATGTGGGGCACGAAGTGGGGCTGCAATACACTATTGTTGGAAGGGTAATAAGAACGAAATAATAATCCTAGGTTATAGTCCAATAAAACATGACGATCCATTTCCACAACTGCACCATAAAAATAACCCACTCCGCCCTAGACTTAAATTGGTATATAACAATGGTGAACTGGTTAACTACGAGTAGTCCCTTACTACCTCCACAATTTCTTTAATTGAGATTTCCGTGGTAAAATAGTTATACAGAGTGTAGTTTAAGTAAACTCATGTGATAATTCCTTGATACAAAGCTCTAATAGTTTTAATGTTGTGCAACTATTTCACAGCAAGGAATTATTATGACGACCATAGTATTAGCAGACTTCTTAAATACTTCAACTTTCAACAAAAACCTATCGGATATAGAGGCAATTCTTCCAGAGGACACATTGAGCCTTGTATTAAAGAATAATAAAGGAGGTTCTATATCAAAAGGGAAACTTTTCCTAAAAGCTCTTTATAATTGTAAAGCAAAAGTAGATTTTATTGTTAAGGAATCCGCTATAAGTGCCGCAGCTTTTGTTTGGATGTGTATTCACATAGAGCAACTCAGAGGGAATTTCAAAAACGTAACACTTAGTATTGACCCCAAGGAAGTTGTACTAATTTATCACAAACCTTTTCTTTTTGAAAACGGTGTTAGGCTCTACCTAGAAGATGCTAAGAAGGATGCTAAGACTACAACTCGGATGAAAGAAGAGGTAGAACTCTTAGATACATGTTTCCACACTTTCCTTGACATGTTTCCTCATTTAGAAATCAACCCAGAAAATGCCACAAAAGAAGACTATACCCGCGAAGAAATAAACACGCTATACCAGAATAATCACGATATACACATAACACTTAGAGGATAATTATAATGTTACTAGAAAAAATATTTAACTCCGATGACTTTGAAATGATGTGCTACTCAGGTTACACAGATGAAGAGGTTGTTAAAATTTTAGAAGATGCAAAAGCTGAGATGGAGGCTAACGGAGAAGTGGAAGTATTTAAAGCTCTAGAAGAACGCTTAAATAAGGTAAAAATCGCAATGTAACAAGCCATTCAACATGACACCTTACAGTGGGTTGATTTCTGAGTTATGAGTAGAGTAAGTATACCTTTGGAGAAATTATTAACTTTAGAGGTGGAAGAGTAATGTGCAAGTTATTAGGGGCGTTAAAATAACCCTATCACAACACCCAAAAACATGATACAATACTCCATAGGATAATTTCTCCTCAAGCTTTTCTCCTATAGTTTCATAATATTTCTCTCTTATTGTGGCTTATTAGTCATAGTGTGCGAACACTACCCGAAAGGGCATTCTTTAAGATAGATTATTGTCAGGGGTGGTGTCTTCTCCTTCGTCAACTTTGATATAATTTTATAGTCTATCGCAAACCCGCTATCATTCATTTGATAGCGGGTTTTCTTTTGCCTAGAGGAAAGTTTCTTTTATCTAAAGGTTGCCTAAAGGTTGCCTAATGGAAATAAAGTTAACAAAATAACCTTTATTTAGTAATAATGGGTAGACAAGGTAGAAGAGGTTTGCTAATATACATACCAAGTTGAACGAAGTAGTGGTAATAATAATTAATTAAGGAGAGAAACAAATGTTTGAAACTGTAGAATACCTAATGGTAGTGCTATTAATCGTAATACCTATTGACCTATTCTTTATAATCACAGGTTGTAGAGATAATAATAAAGGTAAAATCCTATTAGGGGTAATACTTATGATGGGGCAAGTACCTTATTTATATAACTACCTTCACCTTTTATTCAATTAAGGAGAGAGAAACAAATGGGAATCTACAAACACTTTAAAGGTGGCTTCTACTTCAAGCTACTAAACGCACGAGACTGTGATAGCCTTAAAGAGTATGCTGTATACATATCCTTGCAGAAGAAAGGTTCGTTTGGTGTTGGTCAAGGTTGGTTAAGACTTTTAACACAATTCAATGATGTTCATCCTGTTGCTAATGTGAAACGGCTTCGGAAGCTGTCCTTTGGTGAATCAGTGATGTTTTTGGTAGGGTTGAAGAAGTTTATTAAATAGGAGAAACAAATGGGAAAAATTATATGTTCGGGAGTGCTTTGCCTCTCATTAGCTTTGTTAGCTTTTCATTACAGCAATACCTTATGTGGATTAGGAGCAATCATTGCCTTCTTCACTACACTTGATTCGATGGAGGGATTATGAAATTTGGCATTGACAAAAACAAAGCAATCCGTATACTGGAACTCATAACTCTCACACAATCTGACGAGCAAGACATGTGGGATAATAGTTCCGCAGTTGAAGAAGCTGAAAATCTTCTTAAAATGTTATTGGCTATTCCAGAAGATTGTGTTATGATCATGCTCACTGAGGCAGA
>Ga0233410_10000363_pt1 | contig 14926 bp, 23 predicted proteins | sample Na_anoxic_1_MG_FD_179869 | JGI IMG/M metagenome (GOLD analysis project Ga0233410, IMG submission 179869) | Seawater microbial communities from Saanich Inlet, British Columbia, Canada - Na_anoxic_1_MG | ecosystem: Environmental > Aquatic > Marine > Inlet | place: Canada: British Columbia...
TAGGAAGTGAAGGGAAGGCAATGGAAAAACTTGGAGAGCGGGCCATGAGTGAACGATTCAAGAGATTATGTTATTTAGGTATGATCTTCATTAGTGGGTTAATTAGTGTATATGATAATGTTTTGAGCGTGGTCTACTGGCCCATAGTGGAGGAGAATCCTATGGGCGTTTGTTTAATTGATAGGGGTGGATTATGGCTGTTAGTTGTGGTGAAGAGCATCACGACTCTTATTGCTAGTGGTATGAGCGTGATTATAGTTTATAAGTGCTCGAAGTTCCGGGTGACTATAATGGCGGTGTTCGTGGCTCAGTTAGCGTTATTTTTATACTTGAATTTTTATACTGATGGTCATACTAATTGGTATTTATTTACGAATATGTTTCAATATGAGGGCTCACCGTTTAAAGAGGTAATAGAATTTTACCGTTAGGGCTCGTTTGTAATAGGTGGTTAGAAGGCGGAGATTATGAATTTCTTCCCATTTTGCTTCACGGTAGTGGAGTTTTTTGGGGAGTGGGCTTTTTTGAGGGTGGGGTATAATTCTTTTGTTTCTGAGAATTGGTATATTGATGTGATGATGGTCCCATTTGGTTTTAGATGGGCTTTATACTTGTTGAAGATGGCTAGTGGGTCTTTGAAGAAGTATAGTGTTTCACAGAGTATGATTATGTCGTATTTTGTGGTTGGTCGCCAGGTTCTGGCGTCGGCTACTTTGAAGTAGGCTTTGGTTCCTGGTTCTATTAGGGATATTGCTTTGGTGGATGAGTCTATTCCTGTGTAATGGGAGTAGTGGTCTGGATGGAATTTTTTGTATAATTCTCCAGGCCCGCACCCTATGTCTAGTATGCTGGGGGTGGTGTGGTATTGTTGGCAGTAGCCTGTGATTATATCGAGGTGGGCTCGGGATTTGGAATAATACTTGGAGTAATGGTCATTCCAGTATTCTGGGGTTAGTTCTGTGTCTCGCATGGGTTCTTATTTTCCACTATGGAAAATACATTCTTTATGGATTATGGATTGTGTTTGATGCCCATTGCTGGCGGCTCTGGGGGTTTGGGTATTGCTGGGATGGTGCCAAAATCACATGGCTTGGGTTCGGGTTCTTTGATGAGATTGTCTAGGAGTTCTTCGACTATGTCTGGAGAAATTGGTGGTTTGAGTTTGGGGTCGTAGGGGTCTGGGGGAATTGGTTTGGTGGTGGTGGGTTCGTTTTTGAGGCTTATTTCCATGTATTGTGGGATTTCGGTCATCCCTTGCATGGCTCCGAGGAGTCCTCTGAAGTGGTTATAGATGTGGTGGATATTGTCTTGGAGCCTTACGGCACTGGTTTGGGCGGTGGCGTAGCTCTTTTTGAGGTCTTCGGTGTTTCTATAATATTCTCTGTGGCTTTCTTTGAGCTCTCGGTTGTGTTCTGATAGTTCTTCTATGCGTTCGTGGGCTTTTCGGAGCTCTTGACAGAGTTGTTTGATTTCTTCTTTGTCTTGTTTGTTTTTTCCGAATCCGAACATGGGGGTCTTTCTGGTTGTTTATTTATTTTCCAGGTTGGAAAATGAGTTGATTTATTTGACCCAGTTTTGGGCTTTGTGGTCGTGTTTGAGTGGGTAGATGTTTGTCATGCAGGGTAGTGGGTTGTTTTCGAGCTCTTCTTGGAGTTCCCAGTGGGCTAGGTTATATAGTGGGTTGTTTTTGCCGATGATCATGCTCCATTGTGTGTAGTTGGTGGGGTTGGTTTGTGGGTATGTGGAGTATGTGAGTGGGAGTTCGGGGTTTTCTTTGTGGTAGGTGTATGCTTTGTGGTAGGTGTATGCTTTGTGGAGCTCTGAGCATATCCATGTTACGGTGGGGTGTGTGTGGATTTGGTCTATTTGGAGTTCGTCGGTTTCGTAGTATACTATTGTGAATAGGGTTGTTTTGGTGTTGTGGTCGCTGATGGTCCAGGTTTCTAGTCCGTTTTTGGTGCTCTCATGGTAGGTGTATGTGTGGGTTATTTCGAAGTGGTTTAATGTGTTGGTGAGTATAGCGTCTATATTATATGGGCTTTGGGGTGTGGGGTATTGTATTTTGTTCATTTTATTTTCCAGGTTGGAACGTTTATTTAGAGTATTTGGTGATTAACCGTGCCAGGTGCCAGATTTGGTTTCGCGTTGTACTTCTTTCATGTCTGAAGTTCGACCTTGGCCTATATGACCTGTTGGGCGTGATGCTAAATATCCCGATTCTTTCATTTCTGCTAGTTTGATCTTTTTACAGGCTTTGCAGTATCGTTCTTCTTTTATTGCTTTATTATCGCACATTTCGCATGTTGTACTATTCATTATATCCCCTCGTCTCGGATTAGAGTTTTCTTTTTTAGATTGTAATACTGAAGGTAGTATATGAAGAGAGCCCGTGATGTTAGGTTAACTTCACGGGCTCTCGCGTCCAATTGGTCCCGGCAACGCCCCCACAAGGGCAAGACCAATTGGTGTTCGCTAGAATGGTTGGTCTTCGTCAGTATTAGGGACTGGGACTGGCGGTTGGGCGTATGGTGGGGTTGGCGTATGGGTATGTGGAGTATGTGGAGTATGCGAGTGGAGGTGCACAGCACCCGGATTCGCTGGATTCTCCACCTCCGCAGCATCCTGAGTTGTCCTCGAGCTCGGATTTGTCGACTACTAGGACTGCGTTGATGTCGAGGGAATCACTTTCGATTCTAGCCATGTCGACTACTTTTTCTGGTGTGAGTCGGAATAGCTCGGGGGAGTCGAGCCATCGGAAGTAGTTGGCTCCGTTATGGGGGATTACTTCGATGGTGTATCCGACGCTTTTGACCATGTAGATGCCGGGGTCGACGAGATAATCTCCTGCATCAGGGTCGCTGAATTGGTGCAGTTTGACTAAGTGGTTGGCGTTGAGCTTGATGTTGGTGGCTGTTCCCAGTAGTCGGATGTAGTAGTCGCCTTCGACTCGGTCTACTTCTACTAGTAGGGTTCCTATTTCGCAGTCGAGGATGTAAGTCCCAGTCTGGACGTTGAGTGGGGCTGCGACTGGTGGTGGCTCGATGGTGAAGGATTTGAGCTCGTGGTCGCTGGCTTGGCCGAGGTTGTCGGTGATTGCTTTGTAGCCGTACCAGTCGAGTCGGTCTCTGCGTTTGATTTGGACGCTGTTTGGTGCTAGGTCGACTATGACGGCTTCTTGTCGGGCATCCATGGCGTTGAGATCGAGGAGGACTTTGTCGAATACGCGGTGTCCTTCTACTTCGAGCACTGGGACTACTCCCATTTCGTTGACGTCGAAGACTAGTTGCTGGATTCGGTCGTGGGGTGTGTTCATATTGGTTCCTTGTGGGGAGTATAGGGAGTGTAGACGCGAAAACCCCGCCAGCTCCAATTGGTGCTGACGGGGCCGAGGCTGAGCTCGTTATTTGGTGACGAGGTTGACGGAGACTGGGTTGCCCAGGACTTCCATGGCGTCGTCGAAGTTGGTGCTCATTGCGAGGATTCGGTCGAGAGCGTGATCGGCGAGGACCAGGGTTTTGTCTTCCTGGATGAGGCTGACCTCTGGGGGCAGGGCTCGTTCGCTTTTCATTTCTGCTTCTAACTGTGTCAACACGGTCAGAATTCGTTCTCGGACTCCTTTGATCTTCATGGCCTCTGGTGAGAGGCCATGGTCGACCTTGACGTTATATACGTCGCCCGCTTTGAACTTGGCACCGGGCTCGGTGTTGGCGTTCAGTCGCATGAGGAGTTCTTTCGCGTCCGCTGGGTCGTAGGATTTGGTGCTTTGCCGGTTTTGGGCATTGGCGACCTTGATACTACCGTCAGGGAGGTTGAAGGCGTAGGCTCCGGTGCTGACCGCTCCTCTCTTGGTCCAGTGAGCGAAGATTTTGCTGATGAGCGTTCCGAGGGCTCCTTTGCGGGAGTCGTCGTAGGTTCTTTTGGCTTCGTCTGCTTCGGTCTTGGCGGCGTAGACGGCTTTGATCGCGGCGACCTGTTGGGCTCCGGTGATTTTGATGTCTACTGGGGGAGTCTTTTTCTTGGCTTTGGCCATGGTTCTTTGCCTTTCAAGTGGGCAAGGAGGATTTGTCACCGTTTAGGGAATTATGGGAAGTTGGTGACGGTCACTTCTCATACTCAATTGTTTCAAGGGGGTGGGGCTTGTTAATGCGGCTGGCGGGACTCGAACCCGCAAGATCGTTACGATCGAGGGATTTTAAGTCCCTTGTGTTTGCCTATTTCACCACAGCCGCTTAGTACTCTCAGTAGGATTCGAACCTACGACCTACGCTTTAGAAGAGCGTTGCTCTATCCAGCTGAGCTATGAGAGCTTGATTGTTTATGGATGTAAAATGGGCCGGGGCAGATTCGAACTGCCGACTACCGTTTTATGAGAACGGGGTTCTACCGCTAAACTACCGACCCTTAAGTAGAGATATTACTCTCTTGTTCAACTTTTCAACAACACTTTTTGCGATTATCCCTTCATGAATTTCCCCATGACAATTATGGCAAACTAAAACGCACTTCTTCAACTCGCCGACTATTTTGTTCATACTAAATTGGAATGACCGTGAACTTAGGCTAAATTCTTTGTCTCGTAGGTGGTGGAAGGCTAAATTTCTAACAGTCTTATTGTAACCGCACAATTGACAAGCTCCGCCCAGAATCTCAACTATTTCTGCTTTTCGTTGTTCTCGTTTCCATCTTATTGGATCTTTCCCGGTCTCAGTTTTCACTTTGTTGTAGTGTCTTCTGGATTTGTTTGCCCCGGCTTCTAGTTTCTCCTCTTTTGTTTTCTTGCGATATCTAGACTTACCAAATGGCAGACAATCCAGGCATTTTGTTCTATTTTGTAGGTTCCGGCGTTTGCCGCCAATCGACACGCTATTGGGGATTATCTTCCCGCATTCACATGTTTTCAACATTTGTAGCTCCCGGTTAGATACTTATCTACATTTGACTGGGAGCTACAGGCCCTGTGATTATGGGGTTGGGATTATCCAGAGTTTGAAGTCTGCTGTGTTGTTGGGTAATTCTACTGTGATGGTGTATAATCCCAGTTCTGTGATGTTGGGGATTTTTAGTTGTTCTTTTCTGATTGGATTGTTGTATTCGGTTAGCTTTTCGTTGATAATATCTTCAACGTCTGCTGGGTCGATGGGCTGGGCGATTCTACAGTCTTCGGGTGAGACTGTGGTAACTTCGAGAGCACCAGAGACTCTTTCGATATCTGTGACCAATTGCTCGTTGGTTTCGCCGATTTCGCCGATTTCGCCGATTTCGTTGGAGACTTGCCGGTATTTACGGACGAGGACTTCTACATCGAAGACGAGATTATGGGCTAGACGGTCGTTTGCGAGATTGAATTCTTTGAGATTCCTACGGAGTTGGGCGTTGAAGGTCTGGAGTTTGGTGTTCTCTGTGGTTTTTTGCTTGATTCCCTCTTCCAGGTCCTCGACTCGAGCGTCTTTGGATTGGAGCTCGAGCAGGAGATCTTGGTTTTCTTCTAGACAGCTATTGTACTGAGCTGTTCTCTTTTGGAGTGCGGTTTGACACTCGTTGAGTGCGGTTAGGCAGTTTTCGTGGTTACTTATGAGGGAATCATATTTGGCTTGGACTCTGTCTTTGGCTCGTGCCATGTCTCGGGCTCGGTCTCTTCGGTCGATGGAAGTTTGGCCAATTTGAGCGATCTCTCGTTTGAGTGCTGCTTTGGATTTTCCGAAGAAGAGCATTGGTGGTTCCTTGTGGGGAGTTGCTGTCTGGTGGTTTGTTGCGGTGGAGGGGATTGGGTTATATGGAAAAGTGGGAGCCCGGCAACGGGCTCCCGTTTTCCATCCGGGGAAACTAGTCGTCGAGGTCAGCGTCGAGCATTTCGGCTCGCTTGGCTGCTCCGTCGTCTCCGTCGAGGTAGACGTCGACGAAGTCTCGTCCGTCTTTCTTGGAGCCTTCCAGATCGTACTCTCCGCTGAGCATTGATCCGACCACGCCGTAGATGTCGCGGGATTTCCGCTCCTGGTCTACGTGGTGCGTGGCGACTTCCGTTCCGAAGTTGATCAGGTCGTAGACGCTGGCTCGGCTTGGCAGGGTCGCCAGTCGTTTCTTGCCAACGCTTGTCGCTGAGACCAACCCGTACATCATGGTTGGGTTCCCGGCTACCCGATCGAATCGGTCGATCAGTTCCCGTGTCTGCTCTCGGTCGGTTCCAGCCGAACCCAGGGCCTGGATTACTGCCTTGCTCATTGCTGAGCATTCGGCGACTGAGGCGTAGCTCTCGGTCGCTGAACCCAGTCGGCGTCGGAGGGCATCGAATCCCTCGTCGTTGCCGTATCCCTCGATTGTCTGGGTGATCCGTCCGAATCCGCCGTCAGCATCTGATCCGCCTGGGATCTTGTTACTGAAGACTTTGCCGAATGCCACCATCCCGTTGGTGCAGACCAACCGCAAGCAGCCGAGGCTGACTTCTGGTGACCCGAACCCGTCGATTGGGATCATGGTGTCGAATCGTGCCTGGAAGTCGTCGCCACCCACTTCGAATGGTGCTTCACCGCGTGGGGTGTAGCTGGCTCGGAGAATCCCATCGGCGTAATGGACACCATCGTGGGGACCATTCTTGTCAAGGGGCTCGTAACCTGCGAGCAATTCTCGGGCTCGGTCGTAGGCCATGACGGGCTTCTCTGGGTTGCTTACCGCCAGCAGTGATGGTCGGACCATTCCTGGCTGGTTGTAGATGCAGAACCGGATTCGGTCGTCGGCTCGTCGTTCGGTGACTCGCTCGAAGACTTCTGTTGGGTCCCAGTAGTTGAAGACTGTCTTGCCGAAACCGTATCGGCTGAAGAGGCTTGTCCAGAATCGTTCGCTGGTGTCGACAGGTCGTCCGTCGATCTTGACGTTGCGGACGCTTCGTTTGCCCGTTTTCTCGTGAATGTGGGCTTCGGCTTCGATCGATCGGAGACCGTGTGTCTCGTAGATGACTTCTGCTCCGCCTTGGATGGTGAGTGCGTTGGACATGTGGTGTGTTCTCCTGAACGGGGTGATGAGTGGAAAACCCGATTGGGCTCTCCTTACAATGAACTGTTTCGAGAGGGTAGGAATGGTTAATCGAGCAGGTCTGGAGTATCTTTGATATATGCCGCCCTATTTTCGACACTCCCCACCCTATCCTCCATAAGGTATAACACGCTCGACATTCTCCTCAAATGTAAATAGGAGGGGGCAATCATATGAGAACAATTAAACACTGTAACGGCTGTGACCAAACTCTTGATATCGACCGATTTGCGATCAAGAGTTCTAGAAAATGCCGCGAAAGTAAATGCAAGACCTGTCGTGGTAAAAGAAGGGATTATGCTAGCCGTGATAAAAGACGTAAGGAACGAAACCGACGACAAATAATAGACTATAAGGATAACAAGTGTGCCAACCCCGAATGCCCAGTAAGACACTTAGACTTACCATTCTGTGTCTTTGAATTCCACCATCGGAACCCCGATGAGAAGGAATTCAACATCGCGACAGCATCTAACAGGGGAATATCATGGGCTCGAGTCCAAAGAGAACTCGATAAGTGTGACATGTACTGTTGTCTGTGTCATAGAATGTTACATTGGGAGTCTAAGGGTTAAAAAGAACCCCGATGCCGCAACAGCACCGGGGTCCCACACAACGAGCATCCTTAGTCGATCGTCACGGCCTTCTTACGCTTAGCCTTGTTCGTGATGAAGTCCGGCAGAGGTTCGTAATTCTCGATGGTCCGCTTGATCGCTGCGACCGAGATCTCACGCATTCTCTTATTCGGCTTGATCGATCGCCATTGGCCATCCATCAGCTTGTACTGCTCCTCCGGCGTCGCTGTCCGAGAGAACGCCCATCGGGTGTTCTGTGACTGAACCACGTTCTTCCGGGGGACATCAGGGTGAAGCCTGAACGCCCGTCCAGCCATTTGCATCGTGCATCCCTTCCCCGAATCCCGGACCCAAGCGGTCTTGAGTTCAGGACAGTCGAACCCTTCTGTCAGGACCATGCAGTTGACCAGAGCCTGGACGTTGCCTTCTCTAAAGTCCTGGATCAGAGGGTCGTAATTCGTCCCTCCAAGGATCAGGTGATTCGTGGCTCCGCCAGCAATCAGCCGCTGGTGACACTCCATCGCTTGGTTCTGGTTCAGCCAATAGAAGACACTCTTGCCCCACTTGACGGGATCGGCGAGGTAAGCGTTGGCGACCTTTTCTGGTGTCCATTCGTCCAGCATGTGCAGGTCGAACTTGCTTAGGTATCCGTCGCTGATCAGTCGGTGGATGCCAGCATCCCTGATCTGCTTCTCGAAGCAGAGCTTGGCCTTGTCCACTCGGAAGGGAGTGGCTGACAAGCCTAGGACGAAATCTGGGCAGATTGCCTGATAAACGTCTGTCATGCTGGTCGCGGCGTCGTGTTGTGCTTCATCCAGGCACAGGATGACCGGTCGGTCGGAGTTGTCCTGGATCTCTTTAGCCAGGAATTGCCGTCCGTGTTTGTCGAACATGGACAGTGGACGGAGATCGATATCGAGTCCGAACTTGGCCTTTTCGATCACGACTTGGTGCAGCAGGTGTTGCCGCATTGCGACCCAGACGACGATTGGGTTCTGTCCGGTTTCGTCCTTGTAGTCCTGGGCAGTGTGCAGACCCATGAAGGTCTTACCAGATCCTGTTGGGCTCTCGATCAGGATTGATCGGATGTCGTCGCCTTTGAAGTAGTCGACTGATTGTCGGATGATGCGGGATTGGTAGGGTCGTCGTGTGAAGCTCATTGTGGGTTCTCCGTTGCGAGTGGTGACTGTCTGCAATGGTGTTGCTAGAGCGTGCCGAGCGTTAATCCCCGATCTGCCAATTGTTGGCGGTTGCTCCCATTACTCCCTCCTGTTTCAGGAGTGTGGGCACAGTTAATCAGGATAACGAGGGCTCGCACCGTCGCAACATTATGCTATCAAGACACTCACTCTTAATTCGTTGTTCGTTGAAGGGGTACTAGGGTAATTCGTTGAGGGATAATTCGTTAATCGTTTTTGGGTGAATTCAAAAATTCAACGTATATACCTTTTACCAAACCACAAAAAGCACCCCCAGGTTACCACCAGGCTCTCTCCTGAAACAATCCGATATCAAGAAGGAGAAACACGAATGAGATTAGCAAAAAGATTCGACTTCCACATCCGAGAAGCGATCGTCGCAGAACTGCAAATGAACCCGTACAAGATGGCATCATCCATCACCCAGAAACCCCACGACGACCCCGATACAATAGAATACGCGAATCAAGAAGGAGGAATAGTCCAAGAATGGGCAAAAAACCTCCGAAACACCTCCTACATCTTCGGCGACACCTACAAAGGAATGCACGTCGTCGAAGCCATTAGAACCATCATCTCCGAAGGGTTCGACCCCGTACAAGACGGATCAGGTCACAAATTCCAACACGAACTGCTCGGGATCACCGCTTACCCCCGGTGCGACAAAAACAGCCTACTCACCGAAATCACATTAGACGTTGCCCTCAAAGTCCACGTAGACCGAGTCAACGGCAACACCTGTTGCGGGCTTGGTTTAAAAGAACCGAACGTGATAGGGAACATTCTCTATACGAAGATCACCGCTACTGGCGGGTTCAAGGCCAAGATGTTCGTACTTCGATCGATGGCCGATATAACAGGGGGCGATCCCTCGTAACAGTCTATTATCCAACGGGAGCTGGTTAACGCTTGCTCCCAAGGTGGAGAGCCACCTATCAGCCTACTCCTTGCGTAAGCCTCTGAAAGTTTAATTGCGACACTTCCTAACGGAATTCCCTCCAACACCTCCTTCGGGCATCAGGCACACTGGAAGCGAAAGCTCTGGCTCTTTCCTTTTAAAATGAACCAAATCGTGATCCTCTGACCAGGGGATTGTCATCCCATTAAGTCCTGTGGGGTGGTGCATTAATTGACTTTCTGTCGAACGTGGACGGATTCTCATGAGGTGTAATAGAGGGTTACGATTTGGTTCCTTTTGAAACAATAGAGTATCACCACCCTACGAGGAGACCACATGACTCACGTTCAAGAGATCAGACGGTGCTTGGCCCATTATCAGGCCAAGCTGCTACTTGAGACCAAGCAATTTCGCGTCAAAATGGTCGAGATATCCTGGGTCCGGCATTCTTCCTATGTTCTCTCCTCGCATTCATTTTGGCAGAAAATGACCGAGCAGCTCGATGATCATTATCAAATCATCGATCATGGTCAGAATATTGGGCTCATAGTGAGCGAGAGCCCTATTCCTCGTCCGAAGCAATATTTTGATCTATGGGTGTTGGTTAATCGGTTGCAGGATCATTTGGCCGATGGCACTGGGAATAATATCCAGGATGCGATCGAGGATTTGCTTTATTACGATGGTCCGTACCGTATTGAGCCTGAGTTTACGGATGAGGTTCTTTCGTAACAGGGGGTTAGACAACCCGCCACTTTCTTTGGAGACCACGATGAACCAGCAGTTACTGTTCAAGGATCAGGAGATCACTAAAAAGAATCTCCTGGCTCGATTTGAGTACTTGACCGAGAAGCATAATCATGATGCCCGGCTCCTAGTAGGAGAGCAAGAGACAGTGGCGGGGATTATCGCCATGTACCTTGATACTTGGCGGCAGGTCCACCAGGCTCAGATGAAGGCGAGCGATTTGGCTGATATGATCTCTGACATGCGTTATAATGGGGTCAAGCCCTATGTCAAGCTTCATGTTGATGAGCTGTTGACCATGTTCTGGGATGAGGTGGTTGAGAACACTGAACATGTCCGGATGGATGATTTTTGCAATGAGTACTTGGATTAGGGGGTAACGTGGGAGCTGCTGTTGTAACACAGAATTATAAGACGACTTGGCACCGGAATCCGGTGTCGGGTCATGAGTGGCCGACTCATGAGAATATTGAGTCTTTCAGTATTGTGGGTGGCTCATCGACTGGTGGGACTTTCCGGTCGTTGAAGAAGGCTGAGGAACACGCTGAGTTTTTGAATAGGTGGTGCTTCATGATCCATGCTAAACAATTGTCTATTAGTGGACGAGAGTTCACTGCTGAGGCTTCTGAGTTGGGTTTCGCTCCTGGTGTTATTCCTAGGTCGATGTTGGTGCTTGATTGTCCAGAGAAGGGTCAGCACCGATCTTTTGATCTGGCGGAATCGGTACCCAGTTTGGATGGGGAGGTCACCGCGTTTTATTACGAGGAGACTGATGGCCCGAATCGCAAATCGGACCGATCGAAGGGCCTGGGGCCTTTTAAGATCACGGTGTTTAACGATTGATTTTCTCCCGTAACAGGGATTTGTGATCAGGACGTGCTAGGGGGCTAGGCCCCTTCCTTTTATCGGGCAATGCCCGTGAGTAGTAGAGTAGTGGGTGCGTTTCGGGACTGCAGCCTATTGGCAAAGCCCACCCGTCCTGTTTTTGTTGATATGATCTTGGGAGACCAATCATGCATACTTATTGAATTCCGCATCAGCGGGGAAATCTGCGGTGTGATGGCCGCATAGTTGCCTAGCACATGTAATGAGCTCTATCGGGGCAGTCGGGGATTGGGAGTATCTGGTCTTCGGCAATGTGCGAACCTCTTGGCCCGAGAGTGGAGTCTTCATGAGGACTCCAGAGCGACCTGTCAGGGAGAGCCTTCCTAGTATGAAACTTGGAGAACTCTATGATCTGGCGGCAAGTAGGGCAATCTTTATAATTCCGGGAAACCTATATAGAGAAACAATTCCCTATAGCAGGACACCCCGATGAACCATCCAGTACGAATCGTCAAATCAACGACCGAAGACTGCAAGTACTCCCCCAACCAAGCCCTCACGCTACACTTCGAGGGAGCCCCAACCAGGAAGCAAATCCTGGCGACCGCCAAGAGCGTTCGAATGGCCCACTTGGTTAAGCCCGATCTCGAGAGTAAGAATCTCCGAATCTACACCGAAGCGGTTGATGGCTTGACTCGGTGCCAGATCGTCGACTAATGAGAATCTTGGCTTATACATCAGCGTTCGGAGAGCGATACGTTGATCTTGCTAGAATGTCAACACATTCCCTCCGGTACCACGGATTTACCGGGGATGTGTTGGTGTTTACCAATATTGACACCAATATTGACAATTGTAAAACCATCAACGTCAGTAAACATCCAGATCGAAAACTGCTAGAATTCAATAAAACTGAAAAACTAGCATGGATGAAAAAACGCGGTCTCCCTAAATACGACTACTTTAAACTTCAATACTTACCAGGAAATTTTGTGAACAAGGATCAGTACGATTATATCATGTTCTTCGATGCTGACGTATTATTCATAAATCCACTAGATGACGTATTTGAACAAGAAAACATCGCAACTGACTTTCATAACAGCAATGTTTTTGAAAAATCCAGAAAGCTTAAAGAATACCTCACTGAACCGGGACTAGCTCAAACATTCCCAGCTTTATCCAGTGCTGTGATTGGCGTTCCGAGGCATCATTATAAATTCTATGAATTGTTTAAAGCTTATTATCTAAAACACCTTAATGAATCACCGCATGATGAGGATATTTTCAATCTTTGCATGTTTGAGAATCGACACCAATTTAAAGCCACGCCAATGCTAGAAGACAAGTACTGGCACCATTATTGGGGATATGATAATAAAGACATCATGTTTACTGACTACAAACAGAGCGTCAGTTAATCCAAGCACTTCTCTTGAAACAAGGGGGTATCACCACCCCTCTAGGAGAATACCTTGTCAGGCTCGCTAATAATGAAGGCCGCTAACGGCCAGTGGTACAATTACCTCATCCACTATAACGGAATGAGAAGAATCGTTGAGCCCATTCTACAGAAGTGCTTCAACGGTCAAGCCGCGATCGAAAATATCCTCGACACTTGTGGCGACGGCATAAAAACAATCATGGAGATCCCCGAAGACGGGAGCTCATGGGATGATGGACTATACGATCACTCCCCCGATTGGCAGTGCAGCCCACTCGACAAACGTGGGAAAGCAGTGGCTAAGAATTACATGGGTGGTCCGGTCCTCCGGCCCCAGTCATCCTATGCTGACATGAAAGAGGCCATAACAGCAACGAGCCAACCCAATATCTATATCTGGGACGGCTCAACATGGTCTTACAAAGATAACAAGCAACCGTTTAAGAGAGGAAAAGGTTCAGCATGGTCCCGATCCAGAACTAACTAATGGTACGCTCTTGAAACAAGGGGGTATCACCACCCCCATTTCAAAGAGAGCCACCACGATGCGAGACACAACCACAATCACCATCCCCAACAAACTAGCCCCACTCGGCCACCGTGGCCACACGACAGGCTCTGGCAAACACCAGGACCGCCGTACAAAACGGAACCGAACCCGTGGAGCCCAAAAACGGCGAGCAATAGGAGAATACGCATGATGAGCCCCGAAATGAGAGCAAGGAACGCAGCGACCATCCTGGGGCTCACAGCCCTCGGAATAGGCGTAGACCCCATGATGGGGCTCGGAAGGCCCCGGAAAGCCCCGGAAGCCACCCCCTGCGTTGTCTGCGGCCAGCCCCAATTCGAAACCAACGGGTTCTGCAGTGCCGAATGCTTCAAATCACACAAAACCAAAAACAAAGCTCCAGTTATGCCGACTAGACGTAAGAAATCCAAGTCGAAGCGTAAAAAATAACGAGAATCCTCCTTTTGTAACAGGGAAGTATAAACCACCCCGTTTAAGGAGCACAAGATGAGAAGAATCGCTGCCGACAGACTAGAGATCTGCGTTGAGGCCATAGAGGATGACTCTTCCCCAGAAGAGGCCGGGGAAGGCAATCCTGGTTTCGCTAAGACCGTCCGCGAAGTGATGGCCAAAAACTGCGATGAGTGGAACTGGTGCACAGCTCGGATCACAGTGAGAATCGCCGGGATGTACAACAGTCCATTTGGTGTCGCTTACCTGGGCCAGTGCTGCTACAACAACAAGCAGGACTTCATCGACAACAGCGGCTATTACGAAGACAAGGTCGAGGAAGCTACTGAAGAATTCCATCAGAAGATGGAGAAACAACTTCAGGGTCTCCGGGAACTCGGGATCTTCGGGGACCATGCTGAGCTCATCGAAGAGCTTGAGTCTTTGGCTGATGGTGAGGATGATCCTCTTGGGTTTCTCTTGATGCGAGCTGCTAAGGCTCTGAAGTTTGAATATGAGGAAACACCTGTTAAAGGGTGACAACTTTCAGAGCCCGGTCCCGTTGGACCGGGCTTTTGGCTTTTATAGAAATAGAATATGGGAATTTTCGAACAATTAGAAGCACTTGATAGGGAGATCAATAGTAAACCAGCTCCTGATGCCTGGGCTCATGCTGAGGATCGGTTGGAGGAGTGGATTGGTGCGGAGCCTTTGGAGCCTAAAGTTAAGAGGGCGAAAAAGGTTAGAGCACCTCAAGCACCTCCTGGCCAGATCGTTACTGATCTAACGTTGATCAAGGACGTGAAGGATTTATACCAGCCCAAGGATTTTAAGAATTCTGTGGATTATGCTAGAGCTCTTAAGCTCTATTCTGCCAGGATCGCACCTGGTCAGTACGCTGGCTACCTGGTCTCAGTGACCATGGATGGTATTATCCATAATCGGCGAGTCTGCGAGCCCATTAGATCGAGGGAGGAGGCTCTTAAGTCTCCTGATTTTATGTTGGCTATGACTAAATCGATTGAAGCGATTATGAGCTTCAAGAGATAATTATCCTACTAGCTTGAGCTGGTGGTGTTTTCTAGCTGCGTCCCCGGCGTGGACTACTTCATTCCCGTCTCCCATGATTAGCACGGCGTCTAGCCAGTGCTCTGGGAGCACGGGAATTTCAGTATCTGGTCCTACGAGCTCGAAGGTGCTTTTGAGCGTGTTGTCGGCTCGGATTCTATAATTGGTGCCGGGGATTCTAATTCC
>Ga0233410_10000364_pt1 | contig 14912 bp, 8 predicted proteins | sample Na_anoxic_1_MG_FD_179869 | JGI IMG/M metagenome (GOLD analysis project Ga0233410, IMG submission 179869) | Seawater microbial communities from Saanich Inlet, British Columbia, Canada - Na_anoxic_1_MG | ecosystem: Environmental > Aquatic > Marine > Inlet | place: Canada: British Columbia...
CGCGGTTGAAGTGTGCTAGCTTCTCGAGTAGATGCACATCTTGCAAAAGCACAGGACCAAAACGTCCCGCAGTTTGGCTATTCTGATTATCAGCCACTGGGGCTCCACTCGCTGTTGTTAGGTCGGAATCACTCATCTCTTTTTGTCTTATGCCTGTCCATAGTTATACCTCATTTTTCTGAGTAGGAAATGGTATTGCTAGAATTCTATGTATTAGCAGATCTTATTATGCATACTCCTTTTACTCTCATCTTATGTCCATGCATCTCACCACCACCCAACTCTCCGCCCTAGACGCACTCTCTGAGCTGCGCCATTTCACCAAAGCCGCCCAGCGACTCGGCATCACCCAGTCCGCTCTCAGCCAGCAAGTCAAAGCGCTGGAACAATCTGTCGGTCTCCCCCTGATCAACCGCGACACCCGCCCGCTCACCATGACCGCCATGGGTGAAAAATTACTCATCCGGGCACGCCTCATTCTCCAGCAAGCCAGCGCGATCGAGGCCGAATGTAGGCAAACCGAAGACCTCAAAGAAGGAAAGCTATCGCTAGGAATTATCCCGACGATTGCTCCCTACCTGACCCGTCTCGTGCTACCGCACTTCATCACCGCCTACCCGGGTATCCAGCTCGACATCCATGAAGACACGACCAGCAGCTTGGCTAAAAAAGTACACCAAGGTCACGTCGATCTCGCTATCACCAGTGACCTCGACACCCTTCCCTCCAGCACCGTCGCACACCTCGACCAGCTCCCTCTGTTCAGAGAAAAGCTCTACCTAGCCACTCCACTAGACCCTCATAGCCCCGATCAAAAACTACCGATGATCGGCCTAAAAGAAGGTCATTGTCTGCGCGACCAAGCCATCGCGGTCTGCAACCAAGCGATCGACCACAATATCAGCTGTGACCAAATTTGCACCCTGCTCTCCCTAGTCAAAGCCGGTCTCGGCACAGCCGTGATCCCTAGCATGGCAGTACCAAACCCGCTCGATCCAGCAATAGTAGTCAGTGAACTACCAGACGCCCAAAGGCTCGTTCAGGTGATCACCCGCCCCCAGGTACACCCCAACCCAGCCGCCAAAGCCTTCATCGACACCCTCAACACCCAGCTACCTCAGGTGAAATCCTGATAAGCTAGCCGAACATGGCAGCCCAGCTATTCGTGAAATCAGTGTGAATTGGTGGTCGAGTTGTTTCACCCTGCTGGATTTTTGTCATTTTGGCGGTTCCACGCGTTCTCCTGCCCTCGAATCACAACCACTTCAAACTTGCATCTTCAAAGCTAGACCATAAGACTCCCGCCATGACTCGTCCTGACAGCCGCAATGTTGACGCCCTTCGTCCTATCTCGTTTATGCCAAACGTGGCCCCCTACGCCACTGGCTCTGTACTCGTATCCTTTGGTAACACCCGCGTCATTTGCGCGTGCACAGTGGAAGAAGATGTTCCTCGCTGGATGAGGTACCAAAAGGTCAAAGGTGGCTGGCTCACAGCCGAGTACAGCATGCTCCCCTACTCCACCCTCGACCGCAAACAGCGCGACATCACACGCGGCAAAATCGATGGGCGTTCCTCAGAGATCCAGCGCCTCATCGGCCGCTCCATCAGAGCCGTAGTCGACCTCAAGGCGCTCGGCCAGCGCACACTCTGGATCGACTGCGATGTACTCCAGGCCGACGGCGGAACCCGCACAGCATCGATCACTGGTGGTTGTGTTGCAGTTGCCATCGCGATCAACAAACTCATCTCTGAAGGAAAGCTAAAGAAGTCACCACTCAAGCAGCTCGTCGCCGGCATCTCAGCTGGGGTTTACAAGGAGACTCCGATTCTCGACCTCAACTACCCTGAAGACCGCGACGCCAGTGTCGACTTCAACGTCGTCATGACCGAGGACCTCAACTTCGTAGAAATCCAAGGGTCCGGCGAAGAGGCCACCTTCTCATCCGAACAAATGGCTGCGATGTTAGAGCTGGCTAAAAAGGGCGCCACAGAAATCGTGGAACTCCAAAAGGCCGCCATCGCCGCAGCCGACCAACCAGACACCGACGCGCTCGCCAACTTGGCTGCCGCCTTCGGCCAGTAAATCCTAAATACTTCCTCTCTCTCTGACACGTTCGGAGAGGGATTATTTTGCCTGTTGTTGGTTATTCCCAATATAGTACCACTTCGCGGATTGCACCAGAATTCCCAATGACGGACTGGCGTGTGATTGCTCACTTTACAAGTGAGTAACTAACTGGGTAAGCTATGACTAACAACCCGCCATGTATCTATCACTCATTCACACTCCTATCGCTGGAGTTTTCACCTCTCTTGTTGTTCAGCAAATGACGATTATTTGCGCGGCTGTTGCAATTTTCTTCCTTGTTTGGTGCATCATCAAACGCATCTTCCGCTGGATTGGCACCGAGGATGGACGCTTTTTTAAGCGCCGTATCCGACCAATCAAACTCCAAGAACAAGAACTTCTTAATGCTGAGGAGATCACAAAACTAAGTGCAACCCTCACTTCTACGGTTCGTAGGCTTGTGAATATTTTCTTACTCTCAGCCCTCACCGTCATCATTCTCACCCAATTTAAAAGTTCTAGACATATACCAAAAAAGGTATGGGAGTACCTCGCAGATAAGGGCCTAGAACTTCAAAAAGAATTTCTCGAATTCATACCGAACTTGGTGTTCATCCTCCTAGTTGCCTTTGTCGTCAATTTTCTTATCCGTATTGTCCGACTTATTTTTGACGGCCTCGACCGCGGGCGCATCAAGATCGACGGATTCTATCAAGAATGGGCTCGACCGACCTTTGTACTCGTGCGCCTACTTATTATTGTATTTTCATTCGTCATCGTATTCCCCTATCTACCTGGATCTCAATCACCTGCACTCAAAGGGTTGTCCATATTTATTGGCGTCCTAGTCTCCCTAGGCTCCACCTCAGCTATCACTAACATCATTGCAGGAATAGCCATCACGTACATGCGCGCATTTCAAACTGGAGATCGTGTTAGAATTGCTGAAACCACCGGCGACATTGTGGAAAAATCACTACTCGTCACCCGCGTTCGCACCCCAAAAAATGTTATTATTTCTATACCTAACTCAATGGTAATGAGCAACCACATTGTCAACTATAGTACCCACGCCAAGACTGCTGGTGTACTGCTCCACACCAGTGTCACCATAGGTTATAACGTGCCGTGGCGTCAGGTTCACGAACTTCTCATAGCATCTGCAACAGAAGTAGAATTCATCTCTATGGACAAACCTCCCTTCGTTCTTCAGAAATCTCTAGGAGACTTCAGCGTCAGTTACGAGCTCAACGTTCTCAGTAAACACCCTCGTAAAACTCCTATGATTTACTCCCAGTTGAACCAATCAATTCAAGACAAGTTCAACGAAGCGGGCGTAGAAATTATGTCACCTACCTTCTCTGGCGTACGCGATGCCAACCACACCACAACCCCAGAGGAATACGTCGACAAAGACTATCAGGCTCAGCCCTTCAAACTTTCTCAGCTACTCACTGGTAAACCAAAATTCGAATAACCTTAACCCATCAGAAAAACTGAGTAAGAATCCATGCTAAAGGCTTATAAACAGCTTGAAAAGTAGCCAAACAAGACGACACTTCGCGCATGAGCAACCGCATCGATAGCACTTTTCAAAAGTTGGCCGAAACTCACACACCTGCCTTCGTCGCGTACGTCGCTGCGGGTGACCCAAACTTGGAAAAATCTCTCGAGATCATTCGTGGCCTGGCAGACGCGGGTGCCGATGTGATCGAGCTAGGCGTTCCTTTTTCCGATCCACTGGCCGACGGCGTGGTCAACCAACTGGCTGCTGAGCGCGCACTCAAGGCTGGCACTACTTTCGTGAAAATTCTTCAATTAATCCGCGACTTCCGCGAGACCCACGAGACTCCGATCGTGCTCTTCACTTACCTCAATCCGATTTACACATACGGTTTCGAGAAATTCCACCGCGACGCCGCAGCGGCTGGTGCGGATGGCGTACTCTTGCTCGACCTTCCACCGGACGAAGTGAAGCACAACAAAGAGCTCGCGGCTCACGAAGGACTCAAGCACATCACTCTGATTGCTCCGACTTCTCCAGAAGAGCGCATCGCAGCACTGGCTCAGCAATCCGAAGGCTTCATCTACGCGCTTTCTCGCTCCGGCGTGACGGGTGCGCAGGCTGCACCATCTGCCGCGATTGGCGACACTGTCGCTCGCATTAAAAAATACACCGACACACCAGTGTGCATCGGCTTTGGAATCAACACACCTGAGCAGGCCGCCATGGTTGGCGCTGTTTGTGATGGAGTTGTTGTAGGCTCATGCATCGTCAATCAGGTAGCAGAGAATGCTGACTGTGCTGAGGTAGCGGCAAAAGTCGCAGCCTTCACCACTCCACTCATCCAGGCGTCTAAAGGGCTCCTGACCACCTAGTTTTCAAATAATCTATAACACCTCACTGTTATGCTAAATTTCACTAAAATGAATGGCGCGGGCAACGACTTCGTTGTCATCGACAACCGCGACCTCAAAACTAATCTCACCACTGAGCAAATTGCGCTTTTGTGCGACCGACACCGCGGTGTTGGAGCCGATGGCCTGCTCGCAGTAGAGCCTGCCGAAAAGGGTGCTGACTACAAGTTCCGCTACTACAATGCGGACGGTGGAGAAGCTGAGATGTGTGGCAATGGTGCCCGCTGTTTTGGCGCCTACACCGCTCAACTTTCTTCTCCAGCTAAAGAACACGTTACTTTTGAAACCATTGCTGGAACTCTCAGCGCCGAGCTTATCGGCAGCAATGTTCGTATAGCCATGTCTGACCCATTCGACCTCGAGATGGACACTGCTGTAGAGCTAGAAGACCTAAACCAGGTGCACTTCGTCAACACTGGCGTGCCGCACGCTGTGGGCTTTGTCGATGACCTCCCAGCTCTAGATGTCCTGAAAAATGGTGCAGCTATCCGCTACCACGACCGCTTCGCACCCAATGGCACTAACGCGAATTTCGCGGCAGTCATCGCAGACGACCACATAGCGATTCGAACTTACGAGCGCGGGGTGGAAGGTGAAACCCTCGCTTGTGGCACAGGTATGTGTGCGTGCGCGTTGTTCCACCACATCCTCACCGGTGCTCAGTCGCCAGTGAAGGTCGACGTCGCTGGCGGTGACACCTTGGAAATCGGCTTCGAACCAGTTGGCGATAACAAGTTCACCAATGTCACACTCACTGGCCCAGCAGACTTTGTCTTCACCGGCCAGACTGAGCTGATTTAAAGCCAAACTCGACCCATCCCCCCTTTCAATGCCCAGCCTGCAGATCGCAGCTGGGCATTCTTTTTTAGCTGAAGTTTATTTTCACCCCGCGCTTGCGCCAGCCCTTGGTGATATCAGCTTCTAGCTCATCGAAACTACGTCCAGCGCGCAGCGCCTCGATAGCGTCTTCGCCGGTCTTTCCAGCCTTCAGAGCGCGCAGGAAGTTCTTGATATTTTCCCCATCACCCTCGCCATCGTAGTGGTTGAAATAGGTCACTAATAGAGCTCCTAGACCGTAGTTAAAATTGCCATTTGCACCCGCAAACTGACTGTAGCTCATCATCATAAATTGCTTCAAATCTGGAGCATTGATTTCTGTTCCTAAGTTTCTGCCACGGCCATCTTTTTTTGAAAAGTTGGTCACGTATTGCTCGATCGCTGACTCCGCTTTATTTGCACTAAACTTGCCACTGCGGTAGGGTGTCGCGGCGATGTATTCCGCCATTCCTTCGCTAAACCAGCCACGTGCGCCCTGTGCGTAATATTCACGATCCGTGACTTGGTGAGTGATTTCGTGTGGCAGTGTCTTATTCGTCTTATCGTAATCGAGTGCCCAGCTGCTCCCCCGCTTGATCAAGCCCAAGCTAGCGCAAGGAACCATGATCACATCCTTCGAAGACATGTACACACCAGCGGAGCCCTCCGGCCCACCAGCACGATGGTAAGAACTCATCGTGTCAAACAGCATGACCTTATAATTTGCACCCTTTTTATGGGATTTCAAGCTCGCGTAGGGCATTTGCTGCACATAGAGACGGGTGGCTTCAAACAACATGGCGAAACGCTTAACCACCACTTTACTCAGCTTGGTATTACTCACGAACTCGTAGTTCTCACTACGATAAATAAACGTATTCTCTGGGCCGGACTCTTCCTCGATCTCCATTCCCACATCGGCAGAAACCAGCTTTGGCCACGGGATGTTAAAATAAGATTCCACCTCAGCATTACTTGGCTTACCAGGATTTGGCGTCTGCTTCTTCTCCGTGCTAGCAGCCTTTGGCTCCCAGCCAGTCACGAAGTCGCGGTCCGTCTGAGAAAGCATTTTCAGCGGTATATCTACAGGCTTGCCCTTCACATTCACCTTCACTTTCGTGAGGTTTTTAGAAATCATTTCCCCATCAATCTTGCGGCCCTTCACATCCGTCCATGTTCGAGCTCCCACATAGAGAGCTGAGGATAAAAACAGGCTCGAGCCGATACAAATTGACGCAATTAGGGATTTCATAAAAAGGGGTAAACTGGTTGGAAAATAACCCATCTAGGCATTTTGTAAACTGATAATGGTAAATACGACCAAAGAGTTCGAGACTGCTGGTATGCGTCATGCCGCTTGCACAAATAGCAGTAAAGTGTATCCTCTCAAAATCTATGAATAAGCTACTTATCCTCGCTAGTGCAGCGCCGTTACTTTTCGCCTCCTGTGCTCAACAATCACTCACTGGCGACACCTATTCGCGCGGTGAAGCTGGACGCGCTCAATCTGTCAGCACTGGAAAAATTACTTCTATCCGCAATGTCGCGATCCAAGGTAACAGCGCAGCCGGAGCGATCATCGGTGGTCTCGCTGGTGGCATTCTTGGTAATGAAATCGGCAGCGGCAGCACGGCCAACAACCTAGGGGCCGTCGGTGGTGCAGCCGCAGGTGCAGCTCTAGGCTCAAGACTCGAGCAGTCCATGGGCACCAAGCAAGGTCTCGAAATTACTGTGAAACTAGACAACGGCCGCAGCATCTCTGCTGTTCAAGAGTCTAACAAGCGTGAGTCCTTCAACGTCGGTGACCGTGTCCGCGTTCTCAGTAACGGCTCCACCACACGCATCACCCACTAAAAAATACTTTTCAAATCTATGCCCTGCACCAATCCTTTTGGGCAGGGCATTTTTTATGTCTACGCCGCAGTCTTGCGGAGTAAAAGTAGCAGTAGCGCAGCACCGAAGAGGATCACTAACAGGCCGATCACATGGCCGGCTCCGTAGTTGCTAGGGTGTTCTATTTCTAGCTCCAGCACGAGTGGCATGTCTGGATTTAGCTGGCTAGCACGGCTGAAGTGGAGGAGTGCTCCGGGCTGTGGCAAGGTGACTTCGATGGTTTGAGCGGCTGGCTGGGCGGCCAATTGTTGGCTCACCATACGATCGGCAATACGCTGCATGGCGTCTCGCTCTTCAGCGGAGTTACCCATCAGCAACTGCTCTACCTGCTCGGGCTGGTAGTTGTCTTTGCCTTGGAACAAGGGGTTGTTATTCGCGGCTTCTTCAAAAGCGTCATTGTCTTGCACCATGTTGCCCACCGACTTATTTTCGAGGTAGAGCTTCTGGCGGCGGGTGTTGAGCCCCATCATTGCCTGCTGGTTTCGGAGGTTGCGGAGTTGTACCCGTGCATCTTCGTTAGAGGCGGCATCCACCGCGCGGTTCTTTGACACCTGGCTAAGAACCTTTTCAGCCTTCTTATAGTCACCACTAGAAATCCAACTATTCGCTTGGTCTATCTGTACTTCAGCTAGCTGAGCGAGTTGTTGCTTCTGGCTGCTCATAGAACTCTGGTACTCTTTCATACCGTAGCCGGCACCTTTACCTTGGTCGCCCATGAAGTCGAAGGCATCTCCTCTCCCAGTGAGGCGGTAACCCTCTGGGAGGCTTACAAACCAATCAATCTTCTCCAGCGGTGCGCTAAAGCGTGGCCCTATCAAGGAGATTTGCTTGCTTGATTTCCCAGTACCTAGCGTGCGGTACATCAACTTTACCTCTGCTCGCTCATCGTCTTCCGCTCCAGCGGTGACGTAAAAGAGCTGCTCGTTTCCTTGGCTAACCACTTCCACGCTCTCGCCATTGACTGTCACGCTGAAGAGCTGGGCTCCTTCGGGGAGAACGGCTCGCATTGTGTCTTTCTCCACCACTCGCACACTGAGCTCTGCCAGAGTTAGAGCGGATTGATCCGCACTAAACAGGCTGGTGAACTTGCTCTCTAACACACGGAGCTTCAGAGTTTTTGCAATTTCGTGGCGTTTGACAGCGACAGCCAAAGCTGCCTCAGGCTCTGAGAGCAGGTAACAAAGTGCTGGCACGCTGCTGTCCGCCTTGTTGCGCAATTTTTTAGGAACTGCTGACCAATCACTGGCACGCCATCCCATGACGTCGGCAGCGCGAATATCGAGTCGGCCACTGGAGCGGACAGTCACAAAATGCTGAACCTGACGCACGCCTTCTAACAATACAGGACGAAGTAGCTCTTTGCCGTCGCGTTGGTCGACAGCGCGTTGGAATTCGACTTCGAAAGCGGTTTTACCTATAATTCCACGGCGCAAGCGCAGCTCCCATTTATCGTCTTCTAGTTGAACCATCTCCTTCACCGATCCACCGCTGGCGCGCACAGTCATCGCCTCATCGGCGGTCAAGCCAGGTAGACGAAGATGCAGCACTTTGACAGCGGCATTTTCAATCACGTAGTCGAGACTCAGTCGAGTGCGGGTTTGGCCTTCGCGCAGGCTCATTTCTTGCAAACAAGTAGCGCGCACCCAGGGGTCGAGTTTCTCAATACCTAACTGTAAGCTCCAATCTGACTGGAGCAAACGGAAGGCTAGATCTCCCTTGCGGTGAGTGCCGCTCTGGCGGGCATCTTGCTGAGTCACATGCTGGCGTTTGACAACTCGCACCCGGATTCCTTGTTCCGGTACAACCAGCAGTTCACCAGTCTGGCGCATGGCGTGGAGTAGCTCCACATGTGGCACCACCCAGTCGGCCACGCTGCCCTCCATCACTGGAGAAACCCCGGTAAAGCTGAGGTGAAATTGCTGTTTCCCTAAGGTTCGACCAGTCAATTGGAGCAGAGCATAGCGCTTTCCATCGGTTTCAATCTCAGTCCAATCGCGCAATGCTGAGCCGCTGATAGATTCTACTTCCATCCCGTCTGGGATCACGCAGCGAAGTTCAAAAACTCCCGCACGCACGATCTCTACATCTGTGGTCACAGCGAGTAACATGCGCTCTTCGCCGAGTGAAAGTCGTTGTTTAGAAATGACTCTAAGTTCGGCAGCTACTGGGTCTACTTGTAGGTTGAGCTGAGCTTTGTCCTTACCGTATCGGTACACTTTTTGCAGAACTGCGTCACCATGCTGGCCCCTCGCTTGCTGCCACAGTCGAGCGTTAAAGTCAGACAAGTTAGCAGTCGCCAGAGACTGTGGTTTGAGCGCGTCTGGCTGAGCGTCATTTCCGAAGGCTAGTCCTAACACACCCACTACCGAGTCGGCCTCACGCACACGCAGGGGACTCAGGGCCAATGCCTGCGGCAATGTTTCCATACCACGCTGAGTTTGCACTAACAGCGAGAAGCGTTTCGATTGAGCTTCGGTCAATTGCACGCTGAGCAAACGTGTTTTTGGATCAAATCGCCAATCTTCCAAGCGCTGCCCAAGTACATCGCCCACCATCATGCCTTCAGGTACTTCAATCGACACATGATCTAACTCACCACTGACTGGACGGATCGAAAGACTATGCCAGCCATCCACGACTCCTGGTGAAGGAATGTAGAGGTCGGCACTCTCGACGAAGAAGCGGGTTTGCTCAGTCTTCGGGTCGCGTCCCATCGGCTGGAACTTGAGCTGGATTGCTTTGATGGGAGAAAAACGCATTTTTGCGGTGCTACTCTGGGCGTTTTCTACCACCTCGTGGAGAATCGCTTGATCTGAGGTGATTTCCCAGTTCGCACGGTCTACAGTCACCTGCATTTGGCGAAGCGCACTGCCACCGGTCGGCACGGTCCAGAGTCTATCAGCAAGTCCCTTGACTGGCATCTCATAGCGCATTTTAGCACTGATAAGGCCAGTACGCTCGGCCACTAGAACCCATTGCACTTTCCCTTTAGTTATCAGTTTGTTGACCCGCGTTCCCTCTGAAATAATCGAAGTGAGGCTCGCAGGCGCCTCAACCAGTAGAATGCTCTCACCGGCATTCGCCTGCCAGAGGACATCGGCCTCGGCGTAGACTCGCTCGCCGCGGACGTCCCAGCGTTGCTCGATAGAGTCAGCCATCTCGGCAGCATCTGCTGAGCCTGGCATCATCGCCAATCCTGACACGACTAGCGCAGTCACAGCCGTCTCTCGCACCACCCGTGCGGCGCGACGAATTTTAGCACCACTCACCCATTTCCAGGCTAGTTGAAGCATCAATAATCCAGCGACTAGGGCTAGCACTAAGAAGAATGGAATGGCTCCTCCACGTTGACCTAACAAGCCTAAGCCAATAGCGGTCATCGCTATGCCACGGACCAAAGGAGGCTGTAGCGCACTCAGGAAAACGCTCGCAACCAAGGCGAGAGTTCCTGCTGCTGCCACGAGCGTCCATGTTGTGGAACGCATTGCTGATGACTTCGGTTGATTAGAAAGCTCTAACACCACTGCTTGGTCAGGAGAAACGACGGGAGCGACAACTTCAAATGTTTGGGAATTGACTCGACGATCCTTTTTAGCATCCATCGCAGTGTTCAGAGAAATTACGGCTGCAAGAACCAGCCAGAGCGCGCCGATCCATGGTTTCCAGCCACCAGAACCGGCACGACCGCAGGCCCACGATCCAGCTAACAGCAATAACAATGAGCCCACCAAAATGATCATTCGAGACTGTATCCACTCGAAACCAGTTTCCGTGAGATTCGGTTTCACAGGCAAGACATTGCCGCCCACAACATTAAGAAGGTAACCGCGATCTGAGCGCACTTTCCATTCACTGATGACCACTGGAGCCGAGAGCACTGGAACAGCAATCACTGGCCTACTCGGGTTCTCAGAAGCACCACCGTAGCGTAGTTCCACTTTCACAGGGGCGTTGGGATCCACTTTTGCTGGTAGTGGTAGTAGGTAGATCTCACCATCCTTCCGCGCATTGAGTGGCTGGCCATCCGCGCGCACTTCTAGTAACTTGGCATTCGCAGGGAGACGCATTTCTAGCGCTTTACGGCCGCGAGTTTTGACAAAGAATTTCGCCTCAGTCACCACTTCACCATCGCGAGAGACCTGGGTGCTCAAGCTGGCAAAATCCACCACCTGCGCGACTGTATTACTCGGAGCATACCACTCGATTTGCAGTTGGAGATCGAAGCCGCGTGTTGCGTATTGCCAAGAGGCCAGCGAAGGTGCCGAGCTCATCAATCGGTATTCGGCGGGTAATTCCGTGGCTCCGAGCTTGAGTAATCCACTAGATACTTTGACGCTTTGCTTCACCTGGGTCGGACTCACCACTTGGATGAAGCCGCTTTCGCTCTTCGCATCCAATGGTTGCACTTTTCCTAGATCAATCACACCACCACGTGCGCTCATCGGCTTTTCAAAGGAAACTAACAAGGTCGAGCCACCAAGGGTTGGCTGATGCAGAGTCACGACCAAGACATCTCCCTCTTGTCTCCAGCTACGGACATTTTGCCCTTCGACCATCACATTGCCAATTTCCCCTTGTTCACCGAGCTTGGGAACTTTGATTTTCCATTCATGCATCGGTGCTCCCACTACAAAATAATTCACTAACACACTGCCATAGGCCATGCCCTCTTTAAGCGAATAGAGGTGGAAAACGTCAGCTTGGACACTTTGCTCCAGCGCCTCGATCTGCATCGTCGCACTCCAGTCAGCCTCGCGCAGGCGAAATGCTTGCTGCAAATTTGCGCTCTTGTTAGGGAAATACGCCAGTGGCATTTCCACCAATTTATCGACCGCTGACGAAACAACCCTCCAGCCGAGCGCAGCTTCCACGCCGAGGTTGCCTCGGACAGTCTTCGCCTGGGGGTAAGACAACTTCACCAAACTCCATTCTCCCTCAGCTGTCGCCACGTTGCGCGCTAGGCGCACCTTGATCAACTGGCGGCCCATCACCGCTTTTTTGAAAGTCACTTTGAGCGAACGTTGGCCATCGGTCACGGTGCGACCCACCACCATTTGTCCCATGTCGGCACTGGTCACACTGGCGACCGCGTAGTCTGCCGGGATGCGCATTTCCCACTCGCGGAGAGGAGCCTCGCGGATGTCTAACTCCACATCGGCGTGCAGTTCACGGTCGGTTTCTGAGAGCTTGTAAATAAGGACTTCATTGACTGATACCTCAGGTAAAATCTGGTCGGCCATCACCTCCCAGCTGCGCTCAGCGGCGGGAAATCTATAGACAAATACTTGCTTGCCGCTTGGAGCTGCAAAGCCCGCTTTAGGAAATTGAGTCGGAGCTAACTGCATCATTCCAAGATGCGATGAAACGCCCAACTTGACTGCGCCAAGATTGCTCAGACGCACATAACCAGCGTGGCGCATCGCACCCACTGGGGTGATCTGTAGTGGCTTCACCTTCGCGGGGAAGTTACCGATCGGGTGTTGGGTGAGGATGGTGATTGAGCCCACATCGGTGCGCTCGCCATTGAGAACGATTTCTAACAACCGCTTATCCCCTTCCTTTTTCACCATCCAGCTTCCCACGTGTGGGCCTTGGAGGTCGAGCACATCGCCCGCTCCATCTAGCTCCATTTGTAGTTTAAGCATTTTCCCTTGGAGCACTTTGGTGTCGATCTGGGTGCGCTCGCGCAGCATCCCCGCGCCCACATGAACATCGACTAATGCCTGAGTGGTGAAGAACAATTCTCCTGAGCTATCTTTGCGTTTTGGTTTCCAACGCAGTAAACACTGGCCACTCGCAGGCACATAGGTTTGCCATTGGGTCACGCCTGCAGCACCTTCCACTTCGGTCTCACCGAGTAAGAATCTACTCATCTCCGGCACGCCCGAGAGGCTCACAGGAACCACTGGTGCATGAGGAATACTGAAACGAAGACCAGTCCAGCCACCTACTTGCTCTAGGCTTACGGCAAATTCTAGATCGAGATCATAGTTCCCATTCTTTTCAAAATCTATTGTGTAGCGGGTGCTATTTTTTTCTTTCCCACCACTACTTAGAGCAAAGCTATATCCATTCCCTAGTGGGAATTTTTGCAAAGCCATCGGTCCAGTGACTAGTTCGATCGAGCCACCATCTTCATCGCGCACGACGGCATCTCCGGTGAGGTGAACGATGGCGCTTAGACCGTCTTCAGAAGCCTTTGCCTGCACGCTGAGATTGCGTAATTCTACTTCGGAAAAAGAGGACCCCGCTGGGCTGAACCGGGCTTCGACTCTGCTCACCCCTGAAGAAACTAGGGATTTACGGATGCGTTGCTCTATTCTTGAAAGCGCGACTGGCTGACAGCCATCTGCCTTGCTGAGCTGCACATGTGCTCCCGTTTCCCATTTGATATCTAACTGGTGTTGGAAGCCGCTCGCTTTAGCTGGTCCCAGCGTCAGCACTTTTACTAATGCGTCTTCACGCTTGGTGCTACGTTTGAGTACAACTTCTAACGTCATCGCCTTTGCATCTTTAGGCACCAGGTCGAGGAATACTTTATCTCCCGAAGGATTTTTCCGCACCGACCATGACTCTAACTGGGCTCCAGCGACTTTAAGATCTAAACTATCACCGACCAGTTCGAGGCTGAGCATCTTTGGCTCACCCTGCACGATATTGAGCGTCACATTGATCGATTGCTCAATCTTGGTATTACCGAGGAAAATAGTATTCTGAGCTTTAGCTGTGTAGAAGACTGGGGCTGCGGGTGGAATGCCTGTCACGGAAATCACCGTTTTCTTAGCATCTTCTGTACCAACTGAGACATTGTCCTGAGACAGCGCCGCCATAGAACTGAGTCCTATGACAGCGCCCACACAGTAACGACTCACACGAGCCACCTTTTTACTAACACACACGAAATTGTTCATACTTCTTTTCATACCAAAAAATAGGGGGTTACTTTGTAAAGGGTTTGTAATTTGTTCGCCTAACACACCCTGCTAGGTGAATTATTGTTGGACCTTACGGACCATTTGTAGGAGTTCTTGGACTTTCTTGTTTTCAGAAAACTGAGAGCTTAGGTTTCCTAACACATTACTTATCTGGCTAAAATCGACAGTGCCCGCATCGCTCTGATGAAGCTTCTCACCGAGCAGTCCGGCTACTGCAGCGAGTTGGATAGTGGGCTTGGAGGCTGCTAGTGATTTGGCATTTTCCTGATAAGGGATCGTCCAGCTCCGCTCGACCATTTGGCCGGTTGCCATGTCTTGGAATCGGACAAAGACGGTGCCTAGGGCTCCTGAACCATCGGCCATGGCCTCGATCTGGTACAGCGCGCTGCCACTTTCCTCAGCCGCCATTTCGGCAGCATCCACCGCGTCATTGCGGAAATCTTCTTTTTTAAGTCGATGTTTCTCAAAGCCTAGCAACTTGTATTTACCGACTCTGTCGGGGTTGAAGACCACCTGGACTTTGACATTTTTTGCCGCAGGTCGCAGCGCACCAGCAATTTTTTTACCAAAGCTTGCGTCCGCGTCTTCTGGCTTATCGAGCACGTAGTAGCGCCCGTCACCTTTGCGGGTGAGAGCTTCTAGGATTCCGTCATCCAGCCCGTCAAAGCCGATTCCGCAAGCATCGAAGGCAATCCCAGCGTCACGCATCTTCTCCACCATCGCGGTCATATTCTCTGGATTCGCATCACCGAGGTTCGCTGCACCATCAGTAAGCACCA
>Ga0233410_10000372_pt1 | contig 14722 bp, 13 predicted proteins | sample Na_anoxic_1_MG_FD_179869 | JGI IMG/M metagenome (GOLD analysis project Ga0233410, IMG submission 179869) | Seawater microbial communities from Saanich Inlet, British Columbia, Canada - Na_anoxic_1_MG | ecosystem: Environmental > Aquatic > Marine > Inlet | place: Canada: British Columbia...
TCGTTGTGGTAAACAAATTATAAGACTCGAATTTGAGACATGGAGGGTAAATTTGCCTTCCATGTCTTTTTTCTAACCTGTCCGCAGCCTGCAGCCATAAACTCTAGAGGACTTGGGATAGGCTCTAGGTAAGCTCTTTAGGCAGCTTCGCTACGAGTTTTTTGATGTCATCTGCTTGATGGCGATTTGCGATGAGGATGGAGTCTTCAGTTTGCACGACGATGAGATCGCTGACGCCCAGCATAGCAACCTGAGTTTGTTTCGACTCAGTGAAAATGATGTTGTTATGGCTTTCTACCACTTTGAGAGGGCTGTTGGATTTATTGTCGCCTTCCGCGTCATCGAGGTATTTGGCAACGGAAACCCAGGAGCCAACATCATCCCAGTCGAAGCTAGCTTCGATATTGAGCACGTGAGCCGCTTTCTCCATCAGCGCGTAGTCGATTGAGATTGGGGTGAGCTTTGAGAAATTGTCCGCAACCGTGGCTTTGATGTCGTCGGATTCCATGAGCTGAGCAATAAATCCTGCTAGCTCTGGAGCATGGAGTTCAAGTTCGTGCACAACTGTCGGAATGGACCAGATGAACATCCCTGCATTCCATGCGAAGTTTCCTTGTTTGAGAAATTTCTCAGCAAGCTCTGGCGCTGGCTTTTCCCTAAAACAAGTGACGTCGTGCGGGATATTTTTGATTCCAATAGGGGCGAGAGCGCTTGGGGTACCCCGTTCAACATAGCCATAAGATGGACAGGCCCAAGTGGGCTTGATGCCGATTGTGAGGAGTGATTCGGTTTGCTGAGCGGTGGTGATTGCGTCAGTGAGGACATCGTGAAAGTTCGCGACATCATCGATCAATTGGTCGGCTGGGAGCACAATCATAGTCGCCTTTGGGTCGCGTGCTGCGATAAGTCCAACACCTAAGGCCACAGCCGGAGCTGTGTCACGCTTGGCTGGCTCAGCTAAAATGTTTTCTTTGGGTAGTTCACTGGCTACCTCCCTAACCGCATCAATTTGTAGTTCGTTGGTTAGAATTAGAATATTCTCTTTAGGGATCAAACCCTCAAGTCTAGTAATAGTCTGATTGAGTAAAGTGGTGTCACCTAAAAGGTTTAGGAGCTGCTTGGGTTTGGCGTCGCGTGAGAGCGGCCAGAATCTGGTGCCGCTGCCGCCAGCGAGGATTAGTGCGTATGTTTCAGCCATGGATTGAACCTGCAATGCATCGCGTGACTATAAAATAAGAAAAGTAGAAGATTAGGGCTTTTTTTTGGAGCTGATAGAGATTACTTTGAATTTATGGATTACGGACAAAGTGAAACTTCAAAGAAATGGGTTGATAAATCATCTGCTGCGGCGCCTGCATTATTTGGTGCAGCTGCAGGTATTTTCTTGGGTGATATGATGCACCGAGGTGCGCGTCGGCCGGTGGCAGTGTCTCTCTTTTGTCTTGGTATGGCTGCAATTGCGCCATGTGTAGCTGATGTGGTGAAGAAAAAAGTGGCGGGACCAAGCACACGTCGTGGCAGTCGGCGCACTTTAGCGAACATCCGTGATGGTGCAGCTATTCCTGATGTGGATATCTACAGTGACGAGATTGGAATCTAGGTGATCAAGCTCTGATAGGACGGTGAGCATCGACTTTGCCGTTGCAGATTTTTTGTGTGTGCCTGACAGGACGCACTGATTTGTGAGTTCAGTAAAGAACCGCTAGCTGAACCGCAAGGCTAGCACCGCTAGGTTTTGGCTGGAGAATGCTGAAAGCAAAGCCCAACCCTGACGGAACAGGCTGCCATTCCATTTATGTGAAGGCATTCTGCAGGACCCGTAGGGATAAATTACATGAGATGCAGCGGAATCAATCCCGCCGCCTGCTCGATTTCCATAGGATGATGTTTGTTTTTTTTGGTTTCCTAAGTGTTTGACTGTTAGCGGGGAGTAATGTATTGTGTGAAACATGATCTCCCCCACGTTGTCTTTTTTTTCTGTCGTTTGGTGTGTGCTGTTAGTTAGCTGTGACGTTACAGATCCAGTTACGCAAAGCTCACTATTGTCAGCAGGTGTGAACCCGTTGGATCGTGTTGGTTTCAGTCACGTGCGAAGTTCAGAGACTTTAGAAACCTCCGATGGAGCCTATCGTGTGGGTGATTATGTAGAGGTGAATCAGCCTAAGACTCCACTTTTCGCGCAATACCCAAGAGGTGGAGTAAAACCGCTGAGGTACTTAAATCAGGGTGTTGTTTTGAACGTGTTAGGTCTGGACGGTAGTTACATGCATGTTCAGAATGAGAATGGTGATGAGGGCTATGTGTTTACTATGACTGTGGTACCGCAAGGGCTTTTGATTGCAGATTTACCAAACTCCGATAGTGATGTTGCAGTTATTGGGGAATAATCTACGCCACTAAATCAATCGTGCTAGTACATCAGAGTATCTATAGCATCGCGCGTTGATGTCAGCTTATATTGGGCATATCATCTGCGATGCTGTGGCTGGTCGATATACTCCTTGGATTCCGTTGTGGTTGTGACTATTAGGTGACTGCTGTTTGTGGATTCCTTTTGATTGTTTTTGTTTGGAGTGGGTCTATTTCATCTGGTAATCCCCGCGACTAAAAACCGCACTGAGTGCTAAAAAACGCTAAATTCTTATGGTTTTCCTTTGTTCCAGCAGTATAAGCGCCATAGGCGCTACTAGCTATCGCGTTTATAATTATGATAGATTTTTCAATATTCGGAAATAACCTCTGTGGGGGGAGCGGTATCGAGGAGCTCATGGATGATCTCGGTAATGCAATGGTGCATGGTGGACCAGATATTAAGATGCTTGGTGGTGGTCAGCCAGGAAGTATTCCGGAGATGAACGCGATATGGCGTCGTCGGATGGTAGAGATAATGGAGACTCCAGGAGCTATGGAGGCGATGGTGGGAAACTATGATCCACCGAAAGGGAACCCCAAATTCATCTCAGCCTTAGCACAACTCTTTTCTGAGCATCTGGGCTGGAATGTTACTGAGAAGAATATAGCCATCACAGCTGGTGGCCAGACGGCATTTTTCTTTCTCTTTAATGCCTTAGCGGGACGCACTCGCGATGGACGCCGTAAGAAAATACTTTTGCCCCTAGTGCCAGAATACATTGGCTATTCGAACCAGTCTGTAGGGGAAGACTTCTTCACTGCAGTGAAGCCAAAGATTGAATTGATCGGTGAGCACCAATTCAAGTACCGTGTCGATTTTGAGAATCTTGAAATTACCGATGAAATAGCGGCAATTTGTGTGTCTAGACCAACTAACCCGACTGGCAATGTCCTGACAGATAATGAGATGGCAAAGCTGTCTGCTTTAGCTGAAGAAAATGAAATCCCGCTTATTATCGACAATGCCTACGGGGCGCCGTTTCCTAATATCTTTTTTGCCGATGCTAATCCTTTGTGGAATGAGAATACTATTCTAACCCTGAGCCTTTCAAAAATTGGTCTGCCCGGAACGCGCACAGGAATTGTGGTTGCTCCAGAAGAAATAGCCTCAGCTGTGGCATCAATGAGCGCAATCGTCGGCTTGGCGAACAGCAATGTTGGGCAAACAATCATGGAGCCGCTCGTGCGAAGTGGTGAGGTGTTGCGACTCAGTAATGAGGTAGTTAAGCCATTCTATGTGGAGAAATCTAGGAAAGCTCAAGAGTGGGTTGCTGAATCATTTGATACTAACATTCCATACCGAGTGCACCTGAGCGAAGGGGCTTTATTTTTGTGGATCTGGTTTGAAGACATGCCCGTTACAGCGAAAGAACTCTACGAAAGACTGAAGAAGCGTGGCGTTCTCATCGTTCCCGGTAACTATTTCTTCTTCGGCCTCGGTGATGCCGACTGGAAGCACCGTAGCGAGTGTATTCGCATGACATTTACCATGGAGGAAAACGTGGTGAAGGATGGGATCGCAATCATTGCAGAAGAGGTGAGTAAGATCTACAGCGTGTAGCTAAATCTCTCAAAATAGTGATGAGGTCTATTGTTCTGCGGAGGTTCTAATTGAAGCTAGTACCGAAAGTTCGGCGACAAAGTCTGGTGGCTTCATTTCTTCTTTCATCACGCGAGCTGATAAATTTGGGTAGTCTGAGGTTAGAAAACAAGAATGATTAGCGAGTTAGTTTAACTAGCCGTTGACTATCAGTGGAGACTTCATTAGCAATGCCAGCGTGAATAAAGCAAAGCTAACTCTCCTACCATTTTTTTGTTCGGGATTCCTGACTGCTGGTGATCTGCCAGCAAGTCTAGAGGATACATCCAAGACTCCCGTTGAGTTTTCAACTGGGGAAGATCTATTGCCTCAGTGGGGCGTCGCTATGGGGGTGCGCTATGCTAGTGTTCCTTATGCGTCTGATGACAAGGCGACATCAGATATTTTCCCACTATTCTACTACGAAGGTGAGCGCTTCTTCCTACGTGGTGATTACGGCGGTCTGAAACTCTGGGAAGGTGATAAGTATGGATTCAATGCACTGGCACGTCACCGGTTCACGGATATTCCCACCGAGTTTATCGACAAGGTGAATGGCAATACTTTGGACATGGGCTTGCAGGCGTTCTGGAAGCTCGATGAGCAATCCCAGTTACAATTTGATGTTCTCAGTGATCCACAAGGTAGATTCCATTCTGCTGCACGTTGGGCTGGCGATTACAGTAAACCTAACTGGAGGTTCTTCCCTGAGTTAGAGATCCGCTTCACTGGTTCAGAATTTAACTCCCACTACTATGGTGTGGACACCTACGACTTGAGTGAGGGAATCGAAGCGCGTGCTCGATTCAAGGCTCGCCGCCGTGTGGTCAGCAACCTCCACCTCGAAGGGCGAGTCGAAGGCGCTTGGCTTGGGTCAGAGGCATCTAAGAGCCGCGCTGTCGAAGATGATTTTGCCTACGAACTTTATTTAGGTTTCGGGTTTTATGATGGAGATGAGCGATCTGAGGTGAGCACACTGGAAGCGAAACCTTATTGGCGTCTTTCCCAAGGCTGGGGTACGTCATCGGATTTCCAAAACATGATCTTTGGTGAGCACAAGACTGACGATGGCGCAGACGTCAATGTGACTTCTATTTTCTACGGACATCCGCTTGCAGATAGTATTTTTGGAGTGCCTATCGAAATGTACATCACACCAGGTTTTTCTTACCATCATTCATCGGATGTTCAGGACTCTTCCACGGAGTGGGTGTTAGCTTTCAAAGGGTTCTACACATTCCCTACACCTTGGAGATTGCGTCTCGGTATCGCAGAGGGTATTTCCTATGCTGATTCACTCACCTACTATGAGAGCTCCGAGTTAGAGCAAAAAGGTTTCGAAGAGAGTAAATTGATGAACTACCTAGACCTCACACTGGACCTCAATATCGGTGATGTGTTTAAATCTAACAAACTTGAAGACCTTTGGTTGGGTTACGGAATTCACCATCGTTCTGGAATGTACGAAAGTTCGTCAGCATTTGGTGATATTTCTGGTGGCACAAACTTCGCAAATATCTACCTGCAGTGGCACGGAGAATTCTAGGCCTACTCGAGTTTTTTTATCGCTAAAGTCGCGAAATGTTCGGAAGCTTACGTGGTTGGAGAAGCTGTTTTTTTACCACTCATGGCACGAATTTTCACAGGTCAGTTTCAGTGTCCCTTTTCAAAGTATGCCTGGGAATTGCCAGAGGTTTCTTCAGGGATCCAGAGCGGTGGGCGCTGAGTCTGCGACTATCAGGTGTGTCACTGCGACTACCTGAGCTGTGTTTGTGCCCACTAAGCCAGCACCAATCCCAAAATCGTTTCGAGGTACTACGAGTGTTGGGTTTTTGTGGAGCTGCTTGTCCTTGCGGTTTGTGATGTCATTGGCGAAGAATGTGAACTCGCTAATGTTAAACCGACTGGTGCCTTTCTTTCCGCCCCATGGATCGGCATAGCCGAAACTGAAATCTTGTAGATTTTGTTCGAGAACCTTCGGGATGCTCGTGATCGTTATAAAGTGGCTACTGAGCTCCGTCCACCTATGCCCACCTCTAGGCGAGCGGATTCCTGCAAACCTTGAAACTGAGAGCAGTGGGGGGAATCCGTGGCGGATGGAGCGCTCGATGTGAGTATGGAGCTCCACCATTAGTTCTTGGTGGCTTTGCTTGTTCTTTAGAAAGAGGCGTTTGAGTGATACCTTTGGCAGGTGTGCTTTTTTGTGAAGCTCGTTGATAGCTTCAGCAAGATCATCTGGACGAATGCCATTCTTGTCATCCCATCTTCTCTTCATATACGCATTGCGTGAAAATCGTGAGCAATAAGTCTTGGTGAAGTGGTGGAATTTTTCCTGCGGGCTGCCAGTCATTTTCTGAATCACCTCGCGCCAGTCGTCTGAGCTAAATCGGTAAGTATTGAGTAATGCTACTGGGCCACACGCGAGCTCGTGGATGGGTACTTGGTCGATTACTTGTGCACCCATGTTAGGAGCATCAAGCGTATCCGCTCCAAAGCAGCTAGTCGGAAATGTGAGACAAGCTAGTAAAAAAGAACCCCGCATAGGGGGACTATGCGGGGTTTCTGAAAATTTGGCAAGTGGGGAGGCTGCTACCACTCGATGGCGGTAGCGGCCCAGGTGAGGCCGGCGCCGAAGACGACTAAGATGATCTTGTCGCCACGTTCGAATCGGCCTTCCCGGTGTGCTTCATCGAGAGCGATGGCGACGGCTGCAGCTGAGGTGTTGCCGTATTTGTGAAGGTTGACGAAGACTTTTTCATTGGGGATGGTGAGGCGGTCAGCGATGGCATCGATGATGCGCAGATTCGCTTGGTGCGGGATGACGAGTTTGATGTCATCCGCAGTGAGGTTGGCGCGCTCAATCACCGCCTCGGAGGCTTTCTTCATGGCGTTGACGGCGAGCTTGAATACTTCGCGGCCAGACATGTTGAGTGAAGCGAGCTTTTCAGCAGCATTTTCTGGAGTGGTAGGGCAGGCTGAGCCACCACCTGGTATGTTCAGGATGCCAGTGTGTTTGCCATCAGTTCCCATTTCAGTCGCTAAGATGCGGCCTTCACCTTCTTTTGAACGGCGAAGCACTGCAGCTCCAGCTCCGTCACCGAAGAGCACGCAAGTATTGCGGTCTTCCCAGTTTACAAATGAAGAGAGTTTCTCAGCTCCTATGATGAGGGCATTCTCGAATGCTCCGTCAGAAATCATACGCTTGGCCAATTTCAAAGCGTAGAGGAAGCCGGAGCAAGCGGCTGAGATATCAAACGCGATAGCTTTATTAGCTCCAAGATTATGCTGAACATAGCACGCCGTTGCAGGTGTGATAGTGTCAGGTGAAATGGTAGCTACAATGATGAGCTGTATGTTTTCTGCAGCAATGCCTGATTGCTCAAGCGCTTTTCTTGCCGCGTTGGTGGCAAGGTGAGAAGTGAACTCGTCATCAGCGGCAATATGGCGTTGCTTGATGCCTGTTCTCGATGTGATCCACTCATCTGTGGTATCAATAACTTTAGCAAGGTCGGCGTTAGTGACAACTTTCTCAGGCACATAGCTACCAGTGCCAGCAATCATTACGGGATATTCAGATGCAGATTCGCTCATCGCGATTGGTGATACTCGTGATCGTATCCATGGTCAACCTTTGACTGCCTCCAGTATCAACTGATTTATTTGTTTCTGTAGAAGCAAAAATGGGAGCTCATGGTGAGCTCCCATTGAGAAATGTTATTTCTCCTGGTGGTTTACGAAGTCACCGCTGAGCGATCGTCGTTGAGGCCCGACTTTTCGAGGAAGTAGTCATAGCCACCGCTGTATTTGGTAAGCTTACCGTCCGCAACGTGGACTGTGGTTTCTGCGAGGGTGCGGATGAAGTGCACATCGTGAGAGATGAAGAGTAAAGTTCCTTTGTAGGACTTGAGTGCTTGAACTAGTGCTTCAATCGAGAGCAAGTCAAGGTGGGTAGTCGGCTCATCCATCAGCAAGAGGTTCGGTGGATCAACGAGGAATTTGACCAAGTTGAGTCGCGATTTCTCACCACCAGAGAGAACGCGGACCCGCTTGAGTACATCGTTCTTACGGAAGAGGAAGGAACCGAGGATGGATCGAGCTTCGTCTTCACGTAGCTCAGGGTTGGCAGCCATGACTTCATCGAGCACTGTGTTGGACTCATTGAGTGTGAGTGCGCGGTGCTGGGAGAAGTATCCCATCTTAGTAGCGTAGCCGAGTTTGCAGGTGCCTTCTTGCACGTCTTCGAAGCCGGCTATGATTTTCATCAGTGTCGATTTACCTGCGCCGTTAGGCCCTACAAGTACTGTGCGGTCACCGCGCTCTACGATGAAGTTTGTTTTGTCGTAAATGACTTTTTCGCCGTATGCCTTATGCACACCTTCGAGTTCTGCTAAAATCTGATTTGAGCGTGGTGGCTCAGGGATGTTGAAGCGGAAAATCTTACGAGGAGCCATTGGCTTGACGATCTCAGCTTTGAGTTTAGCAATCATCTTCATCCGCTCGTTCACCTGTGAGGACTTTGAGCCAACATTGCGGAAACGATCAACAAATTCCTGAATGCGTTCGACTTCTTTATTCTGAGCACGGTAACGCTGGACTTTTTGGTCGTAGCGTTTTTCGCGTTGTTCCTCGTAGGAACTGTAGTTGCCAGTATAGGAAACCAGCTTTTGCTCATCGATCTCATAGACGGTCTCTATGATCTCATCCATGAAGTCGCGGTCGTGAGAAATGACGAGCAATGCGCCTGGGTAGTTCTGAAGGTAACGCTGGAGCCAGATGAGTGAGAGTAGGTCAAGGTGGTTTGTTGGCTCGTCAAGCATCAGAAGATCTGGCTCTTGGACGAGGAGACGAGCTAGGTTTGCGCGCATGATCCAACCACCTGAGAAGGTATTTGCTGGTTCATTGACTTGCTCCTGCTTGAAACCGAGACCTGCGAGGATTTTCTTAGCCTTAGGTTCAAGGGCGTAGCCATTGTTGGCATCGAATGTGTCCTGAGCTTCCGCAAATTCTGGAAGATTTGTTGTACCTGCAGCTTCACACTCACGCATCGTCTTGATGGCATTGGCCATTTCAGGAGTGATGCCAATCGCGAGTTCGAGGATAGATTCCGGACCTGGATCGCCAGATTCTTGTGCTAGATAGCCAGTGATCGCATATTCATCGATGTCAGCTTTTCCTGAATCAAGGTCTTCTTGATTTAAGATGATTCGAAAGAGAGTGGACTTACCAGCGCCATTGGGACCAACGAGGGCAACGCGCTCACCCCAGTTGATGGTCATCTTGGCTTCTTCAAAGAGAGTTCTCCCACCAATTGTTTTAGTAAGGTTGCGGATCGTTAACATGCTTGATCAGTGCCGTGAATTTGCGGGATTTTCAACCTAAAACTCATCTCTTTGAGCCTAATTTTTCCTGAATTTTGCAGAGCGATACAGAAAGTTGTAAAGAATCATGGGGAAGACCTCGTTCTCGGTTCTCTGAGTATTGGGTAAATTGAATAAAGATATTTGTATCTAGATACTTCTTGGCAAGGGTGTTGCGGAGAATACTTCAGATTACCTAATAAAAAAAGTACAGCGTTTCCTTGACGGATAGGGGGTCTTGTGGTTTTCTGCGCCCGCACCGCAACACAGCATGTGTTTCAAAAGCACCCGTAGCTCAATTGGATAGAGCGCCTGACTACGAATCAGGAGGTTAGGGGTTCGACTCCCTTCGGGTGTATTTCTTTTCTAAGAAATACACGAAACTCAAAAGTGATGCAGTAAGTAGTAAAAGCACCCGTAGCTCAATTGGATAGAGCGCCTGACTACGAATCAGGAGGTTAGGGGTTCGACTCCCTTCGGGTGTATTTATTACACAAAAAAGCGAAGCCCAAAGAGGCTTCGCTTTTTTGTGTCTGTGAGAAATGTGATGTGATTTTTAGCCCATTTCAGGCTTAAGATCTCTTGTGAGAAGATCGACGAGAGCTTCCTGGGCTGATTTATCCTCATATAAGATCTGATAGACGGCATCAATGATGGGAGTTTCGATCCCATGTTTACGTGCTGCTTCATGGATCGAGAGGGTGTTGGGAACACCTTCGGCAACCATTCCTAGTCGTTCGGTGACTTCTTCTAGAGTCTCACCACTACCGAGAGCTTTGCCCACGCGGTTGTTGCGTGAATGGGGTGAATAACAAGTCACCATGAGGTCACCAATACCAGAGAGACCTGAGAAAGTTTCGGGTCTACCACCGAGAGCGATGCCTAAGCGGGTCATTTCTGCTAGTCCGCGTGTGACGAGCGCAGCTATAGCATTGTCACCTAGACCAATGCCGGAGATAATCCCAGCTGCAATAGCGAAGACATTCTTGAGCGCTCCACCGAGTTCGATACCGGCTACATCATCGCTGGTGTAGGTGCGGAAGTACGCTGTAGTGAATACAGCTTGTAGGTCTTCTGCTAGAGTGTTGTTAGTGGAGCCAACTACAGCCGCAGACGCGAGATGAGTTGAGACTTCTTCAGCGTGCGTTGGGCCAGAGTGCACAGCTATTGGGTTGTGTGGCAAGAGTTCGGAGATGATTTCGCTCATGCGAATTCCTGAGCCTCGTTCAATACCTTTGGAGCACGAAACAAGAGGGACATCGGGAGATATCCCAATAGAAGCAAGCTCAGTTGCGGCAGAGCGAGTAGCTGAAGTGGGCAGAACAAAGAGGATGAGCGAGGCATCGATGGCATCCTTATAATCGACGGAAGCTTCGATATTTTTAGGTAGCTCAATGCGTGGCAGGTAGTTTGCGTTAGTGTGAAGCCCATTGATTTCGGCGCACTGATCTATGTTACGACCGATTAGTGTGACTTTAGAGAAGTGCTCGGAAAGCACCATAGCAAGAGCTGTGCCCCATGAGCCTGAGCCTAATACTACTGCGGATTGGGAAGAGTCGAATGGCATGGTTTAGGAGTTTTTACTTTTTGGGGTGAAGCGATTTTCAGTGCCATTCATCAATTTAACGATGTTAGAGCGGTGTTTCCAAACGGCCATAGCGCCGATCAAAACTGAGAAGAAGAAGAGAGGTTTGTTCCAGCTACCGTCATCGATCTTACCGTGGAACCATGATCCTGAGATTACGGTGAGCGGAAGCGCGATTGAGACAGCTATGCTGGCTACCGAAACGTAGCGGGTTGTGAAAAAGAGCAGGCACCAAAGTAGAATTAGTATTGGAATGGCTGCTGGCATGAATGCTGAAAACACACCGGCTGAGGTGGCGATGCCTTTACCGCCCTTGAAGTTCACCCATGGGGAATAGTTGTGACCAAGTATAGCGCAGAGGCCTGTGACTAACTGCATAGTTTGAGCAGTTGTGGACTCCGAGCTAGGTAGTGTGGTGCCGAATTGTGAGATTGCGCTAATCACCATGGACTGACCTTGGCCAGCATATTGGATGAGGCTAATGCCGAGAAGCGCTGGAATCATGCCCTTGAAAAAATCTAGAATAAAGCAGGTGATTCCGTATTTTTTTCCAACAACGCGAAGCACATTGGTGGCTCCTATGTTGCCTGAGCCATGCTCGCGGATATTGATACCTTGGGACTTCGCTATGAGTAGTCCGAAGGGAATGGAGCCTAGCAAGAAGGCGATGATGGGTGGAATCCAGATTGGCATTACGTAGTTAAGTCTAGGAGAGTGTAGCCAAATGTCATTCCCAATATGCGTTAGAGGTGAAAAAAGAAAGCTCAGGAGTATCTCCTGAGCTTATTGAGTTGTCGTTAGTGGCGGGTGTTACTTGCCTTTTCGTGGGTAGCGGACATCGAGCACGGCATTCCAATCGGCGATGCGTTGAGATTGTGATTTGTAGAGCGCGTCACAATTATCGAGGATCTCGATGGAGGTAATTGTGCTGCCTACTCCATCGGTCTTCCAACCAGGACCAGAGAGTTTCCCTGTGATTTTGTTCACGATGTCTATACCTTTAGTGACTTTGCCAAACACTGTGTGGCGCCGATCAAGATGGGGAGTGGCTTTGTGCGTAATGAAGAATTGAGATCCATTCGTGCCAGGTCCTGCATTTGCCATCGAGAATGTGCCTGCACTGTCGTGCTTGAGCTCGTCGACAAATTCATCTTCGAATTTGTAGCCAGGTCCGCCTCGGCCAGTCTCAGTCGGGTCACCGCCTTGGACCATGAAGTTAGGAATGACACGGTGGAATTTCACACCATTGTAATAGCCGCGATTAGCAAGGTTGAGGAAGTTGGCAGCAGTGATTGGCGTTTTCGAAGCAAAGATAGTGGCTTCGATATCACCTTTGTCGGTATGGATGATGATGCGAATGTCTTTCTTCGAGTTTGAGTCTTTTTTGGAGACTGAGGGCTTTTGCTGTCCGCAAGCAGTGAAGATTGCGCAGAAAGTTGCGAGTAATAAGAGTGTGAGTTGTTTCATCGTGTCGACAAATACCGCAGTCTAGGCTTTGCTGCAAGCACACAGAATGAACGAGCAGGAGAAACAGCGGAAGATCATACATATCGACATGGATTGTTTCTATGCGGCGATTGAGCAACGTGATTTTCCGGAACTGAGGGGGAAACCGATCGGAGTCGGTGGTAGTGGGAGGAGAGGGGTGTTGTGTACGGCGAGTTATGAAGCGCGAGTGTTCGGTGTGAGGGCTGCGATGCCAGGGTTTAAGGCGCTGGAGAAGTGCCCGCAGTTGATTTTAGTGCCAACTCGATTTGAGATATACCAGTCAGTCTCGGCTCAAATCCGCGCTATCTTTGGTCGATTCACAGATCTCATAGAACCGCTTTCGTTGGACGAGGCCTATCTTGATGTGAGCCATTGGCTGTCTGATGCCTCGGTAATTGCCCGTGAAATTCGTCAACAAATCTTTGAAGAGACACGACTGACTGCTTCTGCTGGTATTGGACCTAACAAGCTGATCGCAAAAATTGCGAGTGATCTAGACAAGCCAAACGGGCAATGGGCAGTGACTTCAGGCGAAGTTGGAATTTTCATGAATTCCTTGCCCGTGGCTAAACTTTGGGGCGTGGGAAAGAAAATGCAGGAGAAATTAAGCCAGCATGGGATTGTCAGCTGTGGGGATATGCAAAAGCTCGATAAGATTGCCATGTCTAGGCGCTATGGGCGATGGGGAGTGGAGCTTTACGAGCTGTGTAGAGGTGTGGATGCGCGTGAGGTGGAGGTCCACAGAATGCGTAAGTCTATCAGTAAAGAGACAACCTTCAGCGAAGATGTAGTCGGAGCTGTAGCTTTAGTTCCTGAGTTGCGTCGTTTGGTTGCTGAGGTGGAGCAGAGCTATCAGGCTCGCTACACCGAGCGCGATATCAAAAGTGTCGTGGTGAAGCTGAAGTTTGCTGACTTCACGAGAACGACCATAGAAAAGGCTTCGACAAGAGTTGATATAGCTCTCGCGGAAGCCTTATTGATAGATGGGTATACACGTGGGCGTGGGAAAGCCGTGCGATTGCTAGGTGTGGGGATTAGACTCGCAGATGAAGAGGATGAGACTCAGTTGGAGATGTTTTAAACAATTCCATTGATAAGTGCTAGTTCCTCGTGGGAGAATTCGCTGTTATTGAGGCACTTGAGGTTCTCTTGTAGTTGTTTTACGCTGCTGGCGCCGATCAGGGTGGATGTGACTGTCGGGTTGGATAGCGTCCACGCTAAGGCCATTTGTGCCAGCGATTGCCCACGAGCATCGGCTATGCTCGCTAACTGTCTCACCTTACCAATATTTTCATTCACTTGGTTCACAGTTAGGAAACCATGATCTTTGCCAGCACGGGAATTGTCTGGAATGCCATTGAGGTAACGGTCAGTGAGTTGTCCTTGGGCGAGTGGTGAGAATGTGATGCAGCCGACACCGTGCTCGTCTAGGACATCGGTGAGACCGTCTTCTATCCATCGGTCTAGCAGTGAATATCTTGGCTGATGAATCAAACATGGAGTATTCATCTCCTTGAGAATTTTAAATGCTTCGGCAGCTTTGTCCGCTGGATAGTTTGAAATGCCTGCGTAAAGAGCTTTTCCTTGCTGCACTGCGGTGGCTAAGGCTCCCATAGATTCTTCTAGTGGAGTATTTGGGCCTGGTCGGTGGTGGTAAAAGATATCCACATAGTCCAACTGCATGCGATGGAGGGATTGTTCTAAGGAGTTGAGAATGTACTTGCGTGATCCCCATTCTCCGTAGGGACCGTCCCACATGTGATAGCCCGCTTTGGTTGAAATGATGAGTTCGTGGCGATGATTACTGAAATGAGTATGGAATATCTTACCAAAATTGATCTCGGAGCTACCTGGAGGTGGTCCGTAGTTGTTGGCTAGATCAAAATGGGTGATGCCAGCGTCAAAGGAATTCTTCAAAATTGCTTGAGCCATATCCATGCTGTCGACTTTCCCAAAGTTATGCCAAAGCCCCAATGAAATAGCTGGGAGTTTGAGGCCGCTTTTGCCGCATCGATTATAAGGCATGCGACCATCATATCTATCAGAACAGGGACTGTAAGAAAATGGCATGTGACTATTATATGTAAGCTAAAGAGGATTTTCAAGTAAACATCTTTTTTAAACTAGGGCAAATTCAAAGTTCTAAAGAATATTTACTAACAGATTTAGGCTGACTCGTTACGCTGCTATTTCGGGGTTCAATTCTGACGGACTCAGGCCGCCTAGTATTTTTCTTGGGCGTTCGTTGAGTTCTGACTCAACAAGCTTTAACCCTTCTTCTGTGACTGCTTCAAAGCTGCT
>Ga0233410_10000374_pt1 | contig 14693 bp, 40 predicted proteins | sample Na_anoxic_1_MG_FD_179869 | JGI IMG/M metagenome (GOLD analysis project Ga0233410, IMG submission 179869) | Seawater microbial communities from Saanich Inlet, British Columbia, Canada - Na_anoxic_1_MG | ecosystem: Environmental > Aquatic > Marine > Inlet | place: Canada: British Columbia...
AGTGGTGAAAACCCCCTATAGCGGCCTACGCCGGGTTTGCAGGGGGGGGGCCTGGCCGGGCTGTCAGGGCTGGTGGGGCCTGCTGTCAGGGCTGGTGGGCTGTGAGGTCACGATGTCGTTTAGGGGATGACACCTAGCCACGAGCCTAGTCGGCTCGTGGTCGCCCCTGGAGTTTCAGGGATTCAAAATGTCGGGGGGTACTTCGGGGTCGCTTTCGATTGTGGATTTCTTATCGCTTCGCATCTGCCTCCTTTCTTACCTTTAATGCGTCGGCCTCCCAAACACATCGTCCGGGAATCGAGGGAGCCCGCTATAGGCCCTCGGGCCTGTCCTGTCCTGGTACGATGCGTCGGGGTGCGGCACGCATTAGAACTGGAGGTAATCGAATGAAACTGCACTACTTTGTTAAACAAACGGCCAACGGGCGCTTCCAGGCCCAAGAGTCGCAAGAGTCCTACGGAGGCGAGCACGACCATCCCGCCGAGATCGTGGGAGGCGTCGTCGTTACCTACGCGACGGTCGCTGCGGCTGGCTGGGCGGCTGTCAACGCGGCCAACGTCGCACGGTGCTCGCCAGAGGCTCGCGGCTGGACGATCACTTGCGACCGGCACCAAGTCGGCCTGTGGGGACCGCTCTAAGGAGCGGTTTCCGTTTGGGGGCAGCACGCCCGCTAAGGGTAACGCGCGAGACAGACACTTCTGACAGTAAGTACACAAGAAGGCCGCTACTAATGTGAGGGCAAGAGTTTAGGCCGCATTTCTGCGGCCCGACTCATGTAAGGTGCTGTAGGGGGAGTCAAACCCCCCATCCGACTGCAATGGGTGTCTCACGTACGATTGACCTTCCCAGAGCCCTCTTGCTAGTTGCAACTAGCAATCGGAGGACAGCAAGTCCGCTTTCAGCATGTAAGCAGCAAAGGGTAGGAATTGAACCTACCTCCCCGGCAGCTACGGTGTCTAGAACACCGATCTCGCCGCCTCTCTGGAAGGTTGATCACCCCTTCCAAGTAAGAGACCCCCGACAGCTACTAACTGTCGTCGCAACCTTGCGGGGCCCTAAGCATGTACGGTTCTGACGGGATTCGCACCCGCGACCTTCTCCGTGACAGGGAGACGCGCTGACTAGACTGCGCTACAGAACCTTTCTTCACCCCTAATGCGACAGCCCACCCAACGCATCGTACCGGCTTCAGCACAGGGACATGAGCCCGCTAGGAACCTTCGTACAATAAAAAAGGCCGGTCGCTAGGGACCAGCCTCCTTTTTACCACTCTCCGAACGGGTCTCCAAAGAGCGCGTCGTCCATGATCTCCTCGTAGCACGTGAAGCAGATCACCTCGCCTTTGATCTCGTGCGAGCCGTCGCCGCAGAAATCCTCCTGGCATGCCTCGCACGCCTCAACGGTTTTTTCCATCACCTCTCCTTGTTTGGGTTCACCTCTAATGCGACAGCGCAGCAAACGCATCGTACCGGCCCTGCCCAGAGTAGTGGCGTGAGGCCGCTATTGATGAGACGGAGGACTAGCCGTGGATGTCGTCCGTTCCACTGAGGAACAGCTTGCCGTCCTCGCCAAGCTCAAGAGAGCCTGCCCAGAACACGTTACGCCCGTCGTCGCATCCGAATATCTCGGAGTCGAGTTTGGGGCCGTCCTCGATCTGCTCCATGGCGTAGAGCAGTTCACGAAAGGTCATGCCCAGCCTCGCTGCTTGCGCTTGCGATCTGCGGCACGACGCTTGCCCTTACGGGTCTTGGTGACCGTGCCGTGGCCCATGGGGCTCACGTCTTGGTGAGCACCGTTGCCATTGCCCGCGTTGCCGCGCTTGCGTCCGTTCTTCTGCGTTCTCATATCAGTCTCCTTTGCCCCGAATGCGACGCGTCGACAGACGCATCGTACCGGCTTCGGGTGCAGCTACGGATTCAAAGCCTCCGAATAGGCCTATAGCGGGCTCTCTCTGATAAAAGGCCCAGCCTCGGGGGGAACCACCGACCCCCGAGGACTGGCCCCCGCCCTGCTAGGCGGGGGATTGATTTGGATTCTGAGCAGCCTCCACGCTGGCCTGCATGGTCATGCCTGCCTGGAATGCTTCCGAGAGCAATCGCTGCTGCGTGGCCGGGTCGAGCGCCGTTCCAGTGGCCGCGACGGGGACAACGCCGAGAGGGCCGGGGGCCTCTCTGAATACCTTGAACGCAAAGAGGTTGAACAGGGTGGCGCAAGTGTAGTCCCACAAGGGGATTGGCTTGCCAGTCTCCGGGTCGATCTCTACCTCTTGATCGGGCTTGGCCCGCGCTTCGTCCTTTAGGCGAAGGTAGACCGTCCTTTTCTTGTTCGTGGGGGCGGCGTAGAGCCACCCCTCGTGGCCCTGCGAACTCAGGGTCGGGTCGGGCTCGTAGTCCACTCCTGCGATCCGACTGCGCCCCTTGCCGGTTTTGACGTGCCCCAAACGGACATAGAACATCTTCTCCCCAGACCGGACTGCGTTGATACATTCCAGTAAGAGTGAGGATTCGGCAGGGGTAAGGTCGGGCGTTGAGATAGCCGACACGAACGGCTCGGGCTCAAAGTTATCCCGAACGTCTTGTTTGATTTTTGGTGGTGCGGTCTGTTGCATGGTGGTTCGCCTCTCTTTCTTACCCCTAATGCGACAGCCCTCCAAACACATCGTCCGGGGATCGCCTCCCAGGGTTGCGGACCGACAGCCCGCTATTAGGGCTCTCAAGGCCGAAGCCTTGGGCTAGACGCCCAGAGCCCCCGCGATCTCGGGATACCACCGCTTGAGGCCGGAGATGGCGGCTTCTCGGGCAACACCGCACGCCTTAGCCACCTCGGGGAAGGCCACGGCCACGATGTAGACCTCGGCGTCCTCCTCGTACCAGGGGCCGGGAGAGTTGAACCGCTCGGCGTCTCGCACGGACGCCGGTAGCTCCGCGAGTCGACTCGGACTCAAGTGGAACCCACCGTGCGAGGCGGTTGACACCTGCACGATGCCGGGGATCAGGGTTGATTGGTGTTGTGGTTGGCCCCAAGGGCTTGATCGTAGTTTCACGTTGGCCTCCTTTGTTTGTTCGCCCCTAATGCGACAGTCGAGGCAACGCATCGTACGGAGTTTTGCGGACCAACTAAGCCCGCTATAGATGACAGTTAGGCCGAGAACGAGGGGTTTTCCCTTCGTCCCGGCCTATTCAAGTTTCTTCATACGTTCTACGGGCCTCTCTCCTTTCCGCTGGTGCCATGTTTCATGGGGGAGCCCACCCCTTAGCTTCGCGCTCTCCTTTGCTGACTAAGCGTAGGGTCTTAGCGACGGGCTAGATTCTCATCGATTCTCATCCCTCTCTCTGTGGATTCTTGGTACTTCCGGTTTCCGACCGCTGACTCGTCAGGCCTCTCCAGTTCACCCCTAATGCGGTCTGTCGACAGACGCATCGTCCGGCCTCTAAAGATGCGGTCCACGTAACAGGCCGCTACAAGAGGGAAAGGGCAAAGCCTCGGCCCCCCGTAGGGGGCCGGTCGGCTAGTCCTCCAAGGCCGACACCTTGAAAGTCTCTGCGATCGCGGAGAGTTCAGTCCCCATTGCGAGGAGCGCGGCTGCTAGGTCCGCCACGTTCTCTTTGCCAGGGAACATGGTGATCTCCGTCCCTGGTAGCTTCAAGGCCACCACGGCGTAAGGGCCGTCGGAGTGCTCGTGCTCCGTCACCTTGACGTTACCGCTGATCTCACCCTCTCCTACGTGGATCGTAATGTCGGTTGACGTTCGTTCTCTTTGATAGCTGCTCATGTTTGCCTCCTGGGCTTGGGTTCACCCCTAATGCGACACGCTGCCAAACGCATCGTTTGGCCCCGGAGGGGGTCGCAACCCCGGAGCCCGCTATAGTACGGGCAGACCAGTCCCGCCCCGGTATGAGGGGCGGGTCTAAGGGTTTGCTACGGCCCTACTGGCCCGTCTAGATCATGCCCTCCAAGATCAGAGGGCTTACCAGCCGACCGTCCTCGCATTCGGGGCACGGATAGTCGCCGTCCGGCTCGATCGTTGCCCCGTGTCCACAGACGGCGCATTCGACCTCTGCGACACCCTCCCACATGATCCGTTCCAATTCTTCAATCGAGTGCATTGTTTGCCTCCTAGGCTAGTGCTTTGTTCCACCCTTAATGCGACCCGTCGACAAACGCATCGTACCGGCCCCGGTAGGCTGGCTTGGTAAGCCCGCTACAAGAGGCTCAGGCCTGAGCCTCGTGGGCAGCCCACATGGCTGCCTCCTCCCGGCCCCGGTCATACTCGCCGGTCCAGTCGTAGCTGTCGGGCTGGTGCTCCCAGCACCAGGCGATCTCCCAGGCCTTCTCGGCCTTCTCGCAGCCCTCGCAGTCGCGCTCGATCATGCGGCCCACCCGTCTCGCACGAGCGAGTCGCGCTCATGGGCCTCGTCGCCCGCCTCGCAGTCGCAGAAGCCCTTAAGCTCCTCGCCGCAGAGCACCATTTTGAAGGTGCCCCGATCCTCGCAGACTTTGCAGTCCGTGTCCTCGTCCCAGCGTTTCATGCTGCCTCCTTTGGCTCACTCTTAATGCGACGAGTCGACAAACGCATCGTACGGGCTCGCGGCATGGGAGGAGCTAGGAGGAGAGCCCGCTATAGGGACCGTACAAGAAGCAAGGCGAAGGACCGTCGCCCTTCGCCTTACCCCTTGTAATGGAGTGCACTCCTGAAGATAGGTCCTGACTCAGGCCAGTGCTTGCTCTGGAGGGACAGACGTCTAGGTGACAAGGGTTACCCTGGGAAGTACCTGGCTCACGTATCGTTTCGGTGTCGCAGGGCTCATGCCCTTCTTGGTGGTGTCCTTTCTTCACCTTTAATGCGACAGGCTTCCCAACGCATCGTTTGGGCTCAGGCCCCTGGGTGGAGCGAGCCCGCTATAGGCTAGTACAAAGATTAAGCGGAGGGAGTTACTCCTCCGCTTCACCCCTTTAAGGTGTTTGGGTGGGGGCCACCGCCTCTCCCCCAGTGGTCTTGCACCCACCGTTACCCGTAAGGTCGCGCCGCAGGGTCCCCAGATGGGCACGTCCCTTTTGGCCTTCCTCGCCGACGTCACTCAGTGCGTTCGCACGCCGTCTGAGTCCCCTTCTACTAGGCCACGTGGGGTAGTTTGGGCCTTCTAATCTTGATAGTAAAAACTCCTTTGTTCTTTGCTTCACCCCTAATGCGACAGCCGGACGAACGCATCGTTTGGGTCTGACACGTAAGGAGGTCTCAGGCCGCTATTGATCACTCCGGTGGCGGTACGATGCGTTTGCGGGTCGCTCGCATTAAGGGTGAAGTAAGGAGGATTGGGTCGGCAGACCCGAGGGATTTCAAGCGTGAAGCCGGACGCCTGGGGGGTTGATCACCCCTGCTACAGGAGTGACCTATCGTAGCCGAGAGGTGGTAGGAGTGTTCGTTGGCTGGCCGAGCCCCGTAAGCCGGTGTAGGGACCAGGTAGCTCCTGGTCCTTTCCCTTTGTGCAGGATGAGCCCGCTATTAGCTGGTAAAGACTGCAAGGCCGGGAACGGTCACCACGGAGCACTACCCCGTGTTTCTCCCGCCCGACCCCAGCCTAGTGTTTCGCTGGAACCCGCACGAGGCGGGCTGGGTTCTCCCCCAATTTAATCCAATAGGCCAATCGGGAATCGCACCCGAGTCTCTGGATCATGACTCCAGCGTGCTACTGCTACACCATCGACCGACGAGAGAGGACAGCCCCGAGTGAGTAAACCGCGAAGGGTTACTTATGTTGGTAGTAACCAGCGATGAAGCTGGTAGGTGCGTGTAGGGTCTAGTCGGCCAGGGCCGTCCTTCTCACACCTAATGCGACACGTCGACAAACACATCGTCCGGGGTACACGGGGCATCTCATCTAAGCCCGCTACTGGCTAGGAAGGCCTAGTCCTCCCACGGAGGACACGGTACCCAGCCCCAGCAGTCCTCGTGGAAAGGCACGAGATGCCTTTCTGTCCAGCCCTGGCTAGGGGTTGGGCCGTCGGTCGTGTAAGACCCGTTCTCGGGGTTAAGCCAAACCCAGCCTAAGTAAACTCGTTGTTTCATGGTCTCTCCTTCTCGCACCTAATGCGACACCGGCACCAACACATCATCCGGAGTACACGGGTCATCCCATCTAAGCCCGCTACTGCCCGTACAGCCTGCGACCCCGGTGGGACGGCACCGGGGCGCAAACTAGGTGTTGGGCACCTAACCGAAGGGAACCTTCGGTCGGAGGTAATAATGGCCGGTCTCTGGGAAACGGTCCACTACGAACATGAGGAAAGTTTGGGGCGGCAATTCCAGCGTCTCCGCGCTGATACGCCGGATGTCCTCGTCGGACGTGGTGTGGTGGACCTGCGAGGGAAGGTTCTGGGACTCTCCCTGATAGGTCACGTTCAAGATCATGTTTTCGTTCATGTTGGTCCTCCTAGCCTGTTTCCAGCACGTTGTACTGGCCACTGAAAATGTCCTTCTCGATAATCACGTCAGTCATCAAGTTCGACTCAATGAACTGGAAGCACTCCGACTCGGTGAAAAACGTCGCGATAATTTCCATTGTGTTGCCTGCTTTCTTGCCCCTAATGCGACACGTCACCCAACGCATCGTTTGGGCTCAACCCCAGGACTGGCAGCCCGCTATTACCTGTCTGATTGCCCCGGTACGATGCGTTATTGCGGACCACGCATTACGAGTGAGCTAAGGAGGCTCTGAGCTATGTGCGATCGAGTATTTGTAGAGTGGGCTGACGGAACCTGGCTGTCGTCGGGGCATAACCCTGAGTTTCAGGAGAACTTGGCTGAGATGGTCGCTACGTCTGGTCCACCCTCTAAGGTGGAGTTCCGAGCGGCTGGTACGGGCTACCTACCTGTTACGCCATGTGAGGACTGTGGTTTGTCTTACGCCCAGTGTCATTGCGACGACCTCGCTCCTGACCCGCCTAAAGAGCCTTCGCTCCTCGATAAGCTCCACGACCATTACCTCGACAAGTATGGTCACTTGCTCGACCCACCGTCGAGTTAGCTGCTTACACAGCCGAGAGCCCGCTACTAGGCGTTTGCGGACCAGACCTTATCTAAGGTCTGTTCGGACTGGAACTGCGCGGGGTATCCAACTCCTGCGGTCCTCGACGTTCGCGGGAGTTCCAGGGCCGAATCCCTTGAGCCAGTCTTGGGCCTCGGCCCAGTCATCAGTCCAGCCGATGATCTCCCAGGCGTCCTTGAGGTGATAACGGGCACGGCGACGGTCGCCCTCACGGGGTGGTTCTTTGACCTTTACGCGCTCGTGCATGTTTCCTCCCATTCCATTCTACCCGTCGTCGGCGTCGAGCGCCGCGTATTGCGTCCAGAATGCCACCGGGTCTTTCTCGTAGCCCTCTAACACCTCCTCGATCTCTGCCTCTGTTAGAGGGGCATCGCACACGGGGCAGCCGTCTTTGTAGCACTCGCAGTCGAGGGGCTTATCCACGGCGCACCACACTGATGATCTGGGCGTCGTAGCCCCAAACACCAGAGCCGTCCTCACGGGGAATGGGCTTGAGGTCAGAGTCGACCAGTTGGCCAGAGAATCCGGGGCGACCGTTCTTGATGACGTCATCTTTATCGTTCACCAGGACAGTGCGACCGCACCCCCCGAAAGCGTTGTATCGAATGACGTCGCCTATTTTGTAGTGGACATTATCGTGCATTTGTTTGCCTCCTTCTTGCCCCTAATGCGACAGTCCGGCCAACGCATCGTACCATCCGCCTGGCTAGGGATAAGGCCGCTATTGGCCTTGAGAGCCGAAGCCCTAGGCGTCACCAGAGCCTTCGCTTCCGCCTGGGGCTCCGAGCCGTGCCCGAGAGCGCGATGTCCTTCCCCTGGTGGTGGATCGTCTGACTGCCACCGGCGTTGGGCTGCGTGTCGTCGCAATGTTTCTCGGCTGCTTCTTCGGATGTGAACGGGCCGTACACGTCGTAGTCCTCATTGCACCCGTAGGGGTAGCATTGGTATTCGTAATACCACTCCCCCGGCTTGGCCTCAACGAATCGTAAATCTGCTCCGGTGCTCATTTGTCCTCCTTTGGGTTCGCCTCTAATGCGACGAGTCGACAAACGCATCGCATGGACCCTGCCTTTACCTATAGATGCCCGCTATCTTGTAGGTATGAGATGTCCTTCTTGCAGTGAGTTCGGTTGCTACGTCGGCCTCCAGTGGGTTCACTGTCAGAACGAAGCGTGTTACCACTACGACATCAAATACGTTCAGAAGTTGCGGACCGAGAGTCACAAGTCATCGGTCGACAAGCTGCTACAGAGAGATAACTTCTTAGTCCTCCCCGACGAGGGAGAGGATTGACAGAGACAGGTAGCGGGCTCGTCATATGGGCATGCCCCACCCAACACGCCATCTTGATGTCACGATGCCTGAGGAGTGCGGAGTTCAGCCCCGGTTAAGACCGGGGTATCTTTATGTACGGAGAAAAACATGTTCGCACCCCTACTTCCTAAGCCCACCCCAGCAGCCCCATCAACGCCGTGCCTTGAGTGCATGCAGGGCTCATGTGGCACGACAACGTGCGATCCGATTATGGCCGCTATTGGATCGCGCTACCGACAAGCTCCGGGGTTAGCCTCGTGGAGCGTCATCGAGCTTGAGGAGTTAGTCGCTCACCTCGATGGGATCATTGCCGAGAGCGACTAATCTCCTTCGTTGTCACGTAGGCGTGGCCCGTAGCGCGGATGAATCGCCTGGCGTTCTTCTTAATGATGTCGATACCTTCACCCTCGTAGAGTTCTCCGGCCTTTCCGGTCAGTATCAAGAGGGCGGCTGATAGCTCGTAGAGAGCATCCGCTGTCCTCGCGTGCCGTTCTCGTTCGCGCTTACGCATTATCATTCACCGGGGCACTCCGGGCGTTCATCTTCGTCCCAGCAAATCCAGCACGACGGCTCAGGGCACCCAAAGTGCTCGCCGTTCATGTGCGCTTCTTGGATGTCGTCCTGGTCCATCAGACCACCTCGCGCTGGTAGGTGTCCCTGATTGTGGCCTCGCAGAGGCGAATCGCCGTCCCGATGTCGTCCTGCTTCACGTCGACAGGATCGGCGGACCCGAAGCACAGTCGGAACATATCAAGCTGGTCCGGGGTCAGCAGTCCGGTTAGCTCAGTCAGCTTGTCTCGGTTCGTATCCATCGTTGGCCTCCTTTGGCTCACCCTTAATGCGACGAGTCGACAAACGCATCGTCTGGAGTACACAGGTCATCCCATCTAAGCCCGCTACAGGCTCTAGAGGCCCTATCCGAGAAGCGCGAGGGCTTCTCGGAGTAGGGTCGGATCGTTCGTCCCGAACCGCTGGCCGCAGTTTCCGCAGTTTGGGTGCTCCAGCGCGGCCTGAAGGTCAAACCGGGCATACATGGCGTTGTTGTCCCGGTAGTCTAGGGCTAGGTCCACGACCTCTTGAGCGGTCACTGGGCTGCCTCCCATGCCGCGCTGGCCCTGGCTGAGTGGATCATGTAGCCGCCCCAGACAATCCCGCAGGACTTGCCCTTCTCGGCCCCGCACATGGGGCAGGCTACGGACATGGGGAGGACGGTTGCTTCGGTTGATTCAGACATGTTTCTCCTTGGGTTCACCTCTAATGCGACAGCACGGCGAACGCATCGTATGGGCTCGGATCGTCGGGAAGTCAAAGGCCGCTATGAGGTCAGTACAAAGAATAAGCGGAGGTTGCCAAACCTCCGCTCCACCTCTTTAGGGTGTTTGGGTGGGGCCCCGCCTTCTGCCCCAGCAGCCTTGCGTCCGCTTTTACCCGGCAGGGTAACCCAGTGTGAAGACCACACTCGCCCTGCGCCATCACCCCTAATGCGACATCAACATCAACGCATCGTACGGGGCCGAGAGGCGAGGACCAGGGAAGTCAAAGGCCGCTATGACGTCAGTACAAAGAATAAGCGGAGGTTGCCAAACCTCCGCTCCACCTCTTTAGGGTGTTTGGGTGGGGCCCCATCCTCTGCCCCAGCAGCCTTGCGTCCGCTTTTACCCTACAAGGTACGACCCGGTATGAATTTCATACCCGCCCCTGCGCCTGCACCCATAATGCGACAGGCGCATCAACACATCGTACCGGCTCAGGTGGTCGGATGAGCAGGTAGGTAGAGGCCGCTATTAGGGCCCGAGGCCGAGGCCCCGACCTTAGTCGGGGAACTCGTCCGGGGTGATTGGAAAATAAGAGCGGTTTGTCACTGAGCGTATTCGCCCGAATGCAGTTGCTTTAGGGACAGGGGTGTCCTTAGCAGGACCCGTCGCAGGGTGACCAGCCGCAGGGCTTGCACTCGACCGGGGAGTGGTCGCACATATCGACAGCGACCCCTTCTGAGGTGTCTTGGCCGCATTCGGGGCATGTGCCGTCTACTGGGCCTGGGTATCCCTGACTCCAGCAACTCACAGCAACTCCTCTAGTGCTTTCTTCAAATGAACTCCTCTAGTGCTTTCTTCAAATGGGCTACCTCGTGCTCCAGGGCGACGACCCTGCGGGATAGCCGCTGGGTCTGTGATTTGCAACATGGTATATGCTCCTGGGTTTGGGTTCACCCCTAATGCGACACGACAGGAGACGCATCGTACGGGGGCCAAGTAAGGGTCTAGGGGCGTAGGCCGCTATGAATGGGTAAGCCGTGACCGCACCCGGAGGTGCGGTCCGACTCCTAGTCGGCGTCGAAGCTGTGGTAGAAGCGCGGACGGTGGGAGAACATGAGAGTCCCCTTCACGCCGTCGGCCCTACGCGTGACGGACACGTAGGGTGCCATGAAGCCGGAGACGGAGAACTCCGCTCCCATTTCAGCGGTGTCCCACAGCTTCCCGTAGAGAGCTTCAAGCTCCACGCGGGGGTCTGCTGACACCTCTGCGATCGCCGCCGCTTCTGCGTTGATCTCGGCCTGCTGGTAGCGTCTGATATTTTCGGTCGGGTCGGTCAATTTTGCCTCCTGGGCTTGGGTTCACCTTGAATGCGACAGCGGAGCGAACGCATCGTACGGCCCCCGCAAGGGCCGCGACACTTGAGCCCGCTATAGGTGGCATGAGCCCGAAGGCCTAGGCGGTCCACCCGCCCTCTTTGAAGAAGCTGACCTCGACGGCCTCGTCTCCAGCCTCGCAGCCACAGAAGGAGGTGTAGGTCTCTCCTCCCATTTCCATTGTGAAGGTCCCACCGTCGCTGCAGTACTTGCAGCTGTGACCTTCGTCCCACCGTTGCTGTGCCATGTTCTGGCCTCCTTTGTTCACCCCTAATGCGACGGCTCGCCAAACGCATCGTACGGCCCCAGGTAACAGAGGGGCCGAAGGCCGCTATTAGGGCCGGAGGGGTTAGGCCCACCCCGAAGGGTGGGCCGTCCCGTCTACTCGTAGACGGCAGCCACCGCCGCGTTGACGAACTCGACGTAGCCGACACCCGCCACCTCCGCAAGGCGGAAGCCCTGCTCCATGCCGTCGCCCCAGTAGTCCATGGGGGTCTGGCCCTCCATGTAGATCACCGCGAGGCTTCCCGGCGCCCACTGACCCGGATCTTCGTCCGGCTCGACAATCCCCTTGGCCGCGTCCTCTGGGGTCATTCCCCAGAGCTTGACTGCCGCCGCCCGATACGCTTCAACTGCTTTACTCACTTGGCCTCCTTGGCTCACCTCTAATGCGACGGCCCCACGAACGCATCGTACGGGATCAGACACAGGTGCCGCAGGCCGCTATAAGGCCGTACAAGAAGTAAGGCAGAGGACCGTCGCCCTCTGCCTCACCCCTTGTAAAAGGGATCCCTTGATTCCGGGTCCTGCCTCAAGCCCACTTTTGCTCTGGAGTGACTGACGAGCCTGCACGCGTGGGTACCAATTGCGCGATTCGTTTCAGTGTCGCAGGGCTCATGGCCCTCTTGACGGTGTCCTTTCCTCACCCTTAATGCGACAGCAGGCGCAACACATCGTTTGGGAATGCGGCACGACTCGAAGCCCGCTACAGGACATGTGCCCTCCCACACCCGGTACGATGTGTTGCGGACCCCACCGCATTAAGTGTGAACCAAGGAGGTCACAATGGGCAGAGAACGAGACGCGATGTACGAGGAGGACGTTTACCAACGCTTCTGCGAGCTGGAGCGCGAGGGCTACAGCTACAGGACGGCGAGCAGGCTCGCCAGGGAGCAGATTGTGCACGACCACGATCCGCGAGACGAGGAGGACTAGGAGGGGGCCAGGGTAGCGCCTGGCCTTTCCCTTGTGCAGGGTGAGCCCGCTATGGGCGCGGGAGCCACTAGGACCGGCAGAGCGTCCCATCACAGTCGGGGCCGAACTCGCAGGAGCCCAGCTCGTTCTGCTCGGCTATCGCGTCCATCTCCGCTTCGCACTCAGAGATCGGTCTGAGGCAGCAATCACAGACGCTCATTAGACCTCCATATCCCGGCGACCTTCGCTGATCGCTCGCTTGTTGCCCTTGCGGCGCAGGCTTCGCACGAACGAGCGGATTCCGCGCTTGTTCGCCTTGCCCTTGCGTCCACCGTCCGCCCCGCCGCAGCACCGGCACTTGAGGCCATTGGGGCCGCACTGTCCTTGTCCGCTTCTGATTCGCTCGCTTCTCATTCGTCCTCCTTCACATTGAATGCGACATCGACATCAACACATCGTACCACCTTGTGTACAAGCGATCGACGAGTGAGCCCGCTATGAGCTCGTGAATCCGAAGATTTGTAATGTCGCTCATGCGCCGGCCCTCCTCTGCTCAAGGACCAGTTCCCAGTTGCCGTGCTGGTCCTCGATCCCCCAGATAGCGAGCCCTTCCGGCGTGTAGTCTTTCATTAGGTCCACGGTCACCCCGTGGCACTCCTCGCACATGGCGTCGAAGTCCTCCAGCGAGTCGTAGGGAGTGTCCCCGTTGGGGTCGAAGGCGTCGTTCACGCAGTAGATGCCGTCCAGTTCTTGCCCTGCCTGCACAGTCTCCTCTCCCCCGTCTCCCCCGTCGATTTGCATTTCGTAACTCGTCACCGGTCCTCCTTTGTTGATTGTGAACCACTGGGGCAAGCTCTCCTGCCACCACGGCAGGAGGGCTCACCCCTAATGCGACAGACCAGCCAACGCATCGTACCAGGGGAATTGCGGACCGTAAGCCCGCTATGAGCTCCAAGAGGCGGGGAGGCCTACTCGGCCCCTACTCCCCAATACCCCCCGTCTTCTCCATGAGGGTAGTCCACGATCTCCTCATAGGTGCAGTGCTCCTCGCACTCACCCCTACAGGCGTAGTCCTCCATCATAGTCCCCTCGTCCACGACGACAGGGTCAGTCATGGGTTCGCCGCACCATCCGCAGTCGTGTCCGACCACCGCTCCTCGTTCACTCATTTAGTAGCCTCCTTGGCTCACTTCTAATGCGACAGGCCGACAAACGCATCGTACCGCCGGGCGCAGCATAAAGCGCCCATGGGAAGCGAGCCCGCTATAGAGCTCAGGCGGCGAAAGCGAGTTTGTCCTGCCGGACTGGCACCTCTAAGGACGCGGAGAGGGATCGCCGAAGCACCCTAGTCCACAGTATATGAGGCAAAGCCGTAACTCGCTTTCGTCACCCCTAATGCGCTAGCCTGCACAACGCATCGTACCGCCCTCACGGGGGGTAAAGGCTCGAAGCCCGCTACGAGCTCCAGGACCAGAGAGCGGATTTCTCCGCTCCCTGGGTCGAGTTACTTGCGCCTCGACCCGAGCCGTTGAGAGGCCTAGTCCTCTAGGGACCAGACCGTCTCGCGGCTCACGACGTCCTCGATAGTGATCCGTCCCTTAGACAGGTCCCTACGCGTGACGTTGGCCCAGCACTCGACTTCGTCGCAGCACTGAAGCACGTAGCGCGTGGCTTCCCACGGCTGCGAAGCCAGGACCGAGACAAGGCGACCGTTCTTGTCGCTGCACTCGTGACACTTTTCCATTTTTACCCCCTTCCTAAGCCGCTTCTGGTGGCCAGCCCCGTTCACTAATAGGACGCGAGAGGGTCGACAGTCTGACAGTAGACAGAGGTGGGAGTGGGAGGAGCCCGCTATGGGCTAGGTACACTAAAAAACCCGACCACTTGGGTCGGGTGTTTTAGTCCATCGCGCTATCTTGCATCGCGCTGGAATTATCACTCAGTGGGCGCTACCCCGACCGAGCTTAACCATAGGTGTAGGTGGATGGCGACGACCGTAGTCGTCCCAGTAACCTTCCACCTTGAGGCGCAACTCCCACCAATCCTCGTGAGAGCCGTAACGCGCCTCCCTGGCTTCCATCTCTTGGACGGTCCCAGGAACTAGACGCGGTTTAGACGCGTCTAGCCAGGCATCGATTTGTTCGTTTGGTGTCACTGTCTGAAGGGCCTCCTTTTGGCTCACCCCTAATGCGACAGAGCATCAGACGCATCGTACGACGCTACATCGGATGCGGACCGACAGCCCGCTATGAGCTCAGTACAAAAGTAAAGGGCGGATCAAGTGATCCGCCCTTACTACTGAAGAAGGTCGCAGGCCCGGTCGGGGTTGGAATCCCGACCGTCGCTCCCTCGTATAGAGGGCACCGACGCCGCTTGATAGGGAACCCTACCGCCTTCGTCGCCGGTTCGGAGGCAGCCTGCCACCTTCTTCACTACTAATGCGACATCACATCAAACGCATCGTACCGGCTGCTAGGGAGCAGTGGAGACATGAGCCCGCTATGAGCTCA
>Ga0233410_10000375_pt1 | contig 14641 bp, 29 predicted proteins | sample Na_anoxic_1_MG_FD_179869 | JGI IMG/M metagenome (GOLD analysis project Ga0233410, IMG submission 179869) | Seawater microbial communities from Saanich Inlet, British Columbia, Canada - Na_anoxic_1_MG | ecosystem: Environmental > Aquatic > Marine > Inlet | place: Canada: British Columbia...
TAAACCACATGATAGTATGAGTGACATTGAAGCCACACGCAAATTATATTGGGCAATAAAAGGAGTAGATTGTGAATAGACCAGTTTCTATTGAGAAGGTTAAATGTGATTTTGTAGATAGATTACCCAAATCTACAATTATGGGGTCGGATAGTGGGGATATATTTGATGCTCTTATAATTGCTATTGTAGAAAATGTCAATAATAGTATAATTGAACTGCCAGAAAGGCCACAGTTACAGGGTGGTCAAATAATACAAGAAGGATTATTTGGTAAGGTAATAATTGATCCACCACCAAAAAGAAAAATTATACATGGTACTAAGAGAGAAGGTAAAATTGTGTTTTGTACATTCCTTTTTCTTGTATTAGGTTATTTATTATCTGTTTTATACGTATTTTATTATGGAGGGAACAATGTTTAAGAAAGCAGGATTGATTTTTGTGGTTAATGTGGTTGACCCTATTATAGATTTTGTGTATAATGTTTGTTATTGGATATTACATATCAAAGATATTAAATGGGCTATTGGAGAAAAGAAGAGATGTAAATCAATATCAACATCCAATTTGATGGAAAAATTCTTCTGGAGAAGAGAAAGTTTTGATTGGACTCCTTGGGTAATAACTTTGGTAAATACTGGGTTTTTGGATGATTGTGATGGTGCTAGTGCATTGGGTAAGTGGGCTTGGAAAAATGGGGGTATAAAATCTACGGTATATTCATTGATTAGGGATGGTGGTGGTCATGCTGTTTGTGTTAGAGATGATCATACTCAGATGATATCAAATAGGGATATCATTGATATTGATCCTGATAACTGGGAATATGATGTATTAACCAAAACGGGTACTGGTAATTGGTATTATGAGATGATAAAACACTATATAGGATAGAAAAATGAAACTTATTGAGACTATAGAACATACTGCAATAGATCATTGTTTATCTGATGCAAAATGGGTAAAGAATAAAGGTGAGGTATGGAAATATTATATAGAGTCAAAGAAAATAGAACATGGTAAGAAATATAAAGTCATGATATATGAAATAGAAGAATAAAGGAGATGAAATGTCAGAAAATAAAGGGAAATTTGTGGTAGTAGAAGGTGGAGAAGGATCAGGTAAGTCAAGCATAGTCAAAAATCTTAGACAATATTACACTGATGCTTTAGTGATTAATGATCCTTATAGTTATACACCAGAGACTAAGATTATTAGAGATTTGGTATTGAATGGTAAATATGACCTATCACCACAGGCAGAACTACTATTATATACAGCATGTAGGGCTGAATTAGTCCATAAAAAGATAATCCCTGCTCTAGATGCTGGTAGACTTGTCATTTGTGATAGGTTTATAGTATCAACTTTTGTATATCAAGGAGTTATTAAAGGATTTGATGTAGATCTTATTAAACAATTACATTCAGATTTTTGTAATTATATAATGCCCGATATCCTGTTTCTATGTGATGTGGATGCTAAAACAGGTATTGGTAGATCTATATCAAGACTATCAAATGAAGAGATACATGAATCTAGATGGGAAGATATGGGTATAAGGATTCATGGAGAAATAAATTCAGCTTACAGGACAGAATGTCTAAAATTCATCAATAGTTATGTGTTGGATTCAAATAATGATTCTATTGAGGAAATGACTCAAGAGGCTAAAAATTATATTGATAGATTGATTTAATTTTTTAAAAATAGTGCTTGACATTAAACCCTTAATCAGCTAAATTGTAATTGTTGGTTAGGGGTTTTTAAGTTTAAACACTTTTTCAAGGAGAGATAAACATGGAAAAATATGCTACATTTTATAATGGACACCTTACTAAATTCGTGATACTCAAAAATCCAAGAAATGTTGATGATGATGTAGAAGTATCTGGTTATTTTTCAAAGGGTAGGAAAATAATAGATGTTTTCCATACTAAGTTTGAGGATAACAAAGAAAAGATAATTAAGTGGGTAAGGTTTGAGGAAAATGGGGATATTAACGACCTCACAAACACAATTTTCAATACTCAGAGATAAACATGACACTTGTAAAAATAACTGATTGGTCATATCAAAAATATTATTGGCATTGTCCTAATTGTAAGCATGAAAATAATATTTGTAGCCCACCAAACAAAAATAAGAAACTATGGTGTATGCAATGTGGAGCAAAATACGTCAATCAAGGAAAAGAAGTTTGGTATATGGAGGAGAAATATCATGAAAAAAATTACTGGAACTGAAGCTAGAGATACCATTTGCCCTTTTAAATTTGGTACTGATTGGATATATTGTGATGGTCTTAAGTGCATGGCATTTAAGATTATAGACAGAAAATATGAAAGAGAGGATCATTCTGATGTCAGAGAATTTTTGAATCGTATTAAACATGAAGAAAATAGACTTGATCAAAAAATAATTAAAGTGTGGCAGCATGGAGAAAAATATCTTTTATTGGAAGAAAGAGGTTATTGTACTAGACTATATAAAAAGGAGAATAAAGAATGTTAGACCAAATTAAGAAATTTTTAACCAGATCAAACAAAGTTGGTCCAGATCAATTTACAGGACCAAAAGCCAAAACCAGAAGAGAAATTATATTTGAAATTATGTCTGATGGCAAATGGAGGACATTAAAGTCTATTAGAGAGCAGACTATATATCTAGATAGTTCTATATCTTCACAGTTAAGGGACTTTAGAAAGGATAAATTTGGTGGACATACGCTAGAAAAGAGACATTTGGGTGATATGTTGTGGGAATATAAACTTATTGTAAATGAGGGTATCTAATGGACCTGAAATATACTATATGGAAGAGTACGGTAACATTTGAACATTTTGGGGTTGAAGGACTTGTTTTAAATACTTCAAAAGGTCATACTGGTGAGGCAATGGTACATTATCATATTGTTGGTAATGATGAGGTTAGTTTTGCAATGGATTTTGAAGAATTTAAAGAAAAGTTTGAATTGGTGGATTTAAATGAAAGCTGAAATTTGTGATGATGGACATGTACATATAATAGCTGAAAATCAAACAGAAATTTATGCTTTAGAACATCTGACAAAAGAAGGGACAAAACATTTACCAATATTGGTTGATTATTCTTTGAGTTGTCATAATAAACCATTTGATAGGAATAAAAGAGATGACTAACTCAAGCACATGTACCAACTCAGAAGATGATTTTACTCTTGATAAAATGTTAGAGGCTATAAATAATTTACCCAAAGATCTTCTAGAGGAATTTGCTAATAGACATGGTTATTCCATTCAGGCTGGTGATAAGCTCATCCTTCCAATAGAACTAGAAAAGGAATTGTCCGGTTTTGGTGGTAATGGAGTTGAATTTTCACCATATGTTGTAGAACCAATGTTTATAAAAAATCAATATGTTGTTGGAATGCCAAAGATGGATGATATATGTATACCTTCACTACAAATGCCTAAAATATGTGGCGTAGAAATGTGTGGTGCATAAAAAGTTATTTTTATGCTTGACTTTAAAATCCCTAACCAATATACTGTAATTGTTGGTTAGGGATTTTTGATTTTAACACTGTTTTCAAGGAGAATTAATTATGGAACTTTTATTTAATGTATTGTTGGTTGTGTTTATTTTGTCTATATTCTGGATAATTTATTTATATTTTAAAAAATGTACAAAGATTACCAAATGTTCATTTGGGTATCATGATCTAGAAATATTGGATATCAAATCACATGATGAAATAAAGAAAAATGTCAATGATAAATATAAGGTTACTCACTATTCAAAGGAACAGGATCAGGATAAAGAGATTCTAGAGCATAAAATGATATGTTTGAAGTGTGGAAAAGTTTATGATGAAATTCAATTTATGTTTGAGATATATGAGAATAAATTTCTTGAGTCTGTAAGAAGAAAAGCACTTGCAATTAAACTTATAAAGGAGCAGGAGAAATAAAATGGAAGCACATACATATAAAGGGATAGTTGAAAGTGAGATATTGTCAAGAGTTGAAAATGCACTAAAGAGAAAATGTTTTAAATGTGAAACAAAAAAGAAGATACATGATAAATACATTGAAATGAGGGTTTTGGTTGAACAGTTTTTTGATGAAGATGAATGTCATTATGATCATCATGGATATTGTCAAACACATAATGGGCATGAAAGACCATGTCCACATGAAACAGCAAAGAAACTACTAGGAATATAAAATGAAATGGTCAAGTGAAGCTTTACACTTAATGGCATTTATGATAAAAGAACTATCAACAATGAAATATGGGTATAGAGACATTGTTGAGGGTTGTTATTGGATGTCAATAAAAAATTGTGCTTTTCCAAAACCAGAGGAATCAATAGATATTATAGTAGATGAAGTTATACGAATTTTAAAGGATGAAGAAAATGAAATGGACTGAACCAGAAGCACAAAAGATTGCCGAAAAATTAAGAGATAATGGTTTTGAAGTGTATGTTGTTGGTGGTTATGTTAGAGATCTTCTTTTGAAAATAGAATCATCTGATATTGACCTTGTAACCAATGCAAAACCAGATGAACTTGAGAGTTTATTTTCCAAGGACAACATTAATTGTGTTGGTACTAATTTCAAAGTAACCATTATCAATAATATTGAAGTTGCCACATACAGAAAGGATTATTATTCATGGGATAGTATCAGATTAGATCATGTTGGTTATGCTGATACTATTGAAGAGGATCTATCAAGAAGAGATTTGACCATTAATGCAATGGCCCTTGATCCTTTTACAGATGAAATCATTGATCCTTTTGGTGGTAAGAAGGATATTAAAGATAAACTGATCAAATTTGTTGGAACTCCAGTTATAAGGATTCATGAAGACCCTATAAGAATCATTAGAGCTTGCAGGTTTCTTGCTCTTATTGATGGTAAGTTTGATGTTGATACATTTGAAGCTATGCGAGGTAGAACATATAGGTTGACCAATTCACCAAGAGAAAGATTTCAAATTGAAATTATGAAAGCTATGAAAGCAGAAAAGGCTAGTAAATTTTTCAATGCTCTGAGACATACAGGATTATTACAGATGGTTTTTGGTCAAGCTATGTTTGATATGATCGGCCTTGATGGTGGACCACACCATAATGAAACCGTGTGGGAACATTCTATGATGTGTGGAGATGCTATTAAGCCAAATAATGCAATCCTCAAACTATCTGGATATCTACATGATATTGGTAAGCCTCTAGCATATAAATTGTGCTGTGACGGTCATTTCACTAACCACCATAGGGTAGGCATAGACATTGCTAAAGAAGTCCTGTCAGACCTCAAATTTACCACAGAACAGATCAATTTTGTGTGTGATTGTGTATATTTTCATATGTCTAATTTAGATAGTTATGCTCATGATAAAACCTTTAGGAGACTGTTGAATAAAATTGCATCTAAAAAGAAAAGTGTTACATTCACCTTTGAAGATCTGATTGATATAAGGATTGCAGACCGTAAGGCCAATAAGAAGGTAACACCAGATAATAACACCACTTTTGGTGGATTCTTAACAGGTAGTAGTAATATCTTTATTGGTTCTAGTGTACCAGATACAAAAGAGGCTTTACTAGAAAGATTTGACAAGATAATTGCATGTGAACAGGCATTTTCTATCAAAGATCTTAATATTAATGGACATGATGTAATGGAAATCATGAATATTCCACCATCTCCAGAGGTTAAGTTTTATCTTGACACTTTGTTAGAAATAGTGTTAAATGAACCAGAACTAAATAACAGAGAAGATCTAATAACCAAACTTAAGGAGATTGATTATGATGGAAATCAGGAGAACACCAGCATGTAAGCCATTTACACCAAATAATTTTATAGAGATATCCGCAAAATATTTTGATGCTCTTGAAACTGATGGTAGTGTTGATGCAACTGCTTATAGTAATATGTTACATGAGACAATATTACTATTTCTTGATTTTTTTGAAATTGCTGATCTTGATTATGACAAGGAGATTGATTTTCAACATGGTTCACCATTCTATGAGTGTATATTAGAACCAAATGAAGATTTCATGATGAATTTCATGGTAACTTTACAATTTGCAGAAATATTTTGACATAAATATAAAAATAGTGTAAGATGGTAAAAATTAAAACTTAAAGGAGATAAGAATGACACAGTACAGATTAATAAATGGTAATGGGTTTAGTTCATATGATGTTGGGAATAAGATAAGGAATGCCGGAATAAGTAGTGTTGATGATAAAAATTATAAGGGGTTTATTGACCTTGAACAATTCAGACTATCAGAGGATATTACTTATAAAGAAAGATTGATTTATGATGATGATTGGCCTGTTTTTACAGAAGCAACTATCACACTCTTACTAAATTTAGGATTTATACAGGAGATTCCTTTTGAACCTCTTATATTAAAGCTTGATACAAAAGATGAAATTATGGCAATAATGAGTCTTTTAAATCTTGGTTATGATTCAACTATGGAGGCAATTAGTAATTGTCCTTATGTTGATGATGATGAATTGGATGATGATGATAAATATAATTTATATTCAGCAACAGAAGGCATTTATGATATTGTTGTTGAACATATGGCCAAATTATGAAACTTTCACAGGATATTATTAACATATTAAAGAATTTCTCTGTTATTAATAATTCTATTGTTATTGATGAATTGGATCATATCAGGACCATATCAGAGTCAGGAAACATTATAGGTGTATATAAACCTGTAGATTTTGAGTTTCCTATGGAGTTTGCAATCTGGGATTTATCAGAGTTTCTATCTATTGTATCATTGTTCAAGCTGGATGAGATAGAATTTAATTTCAAGAAGAAATATATTGAAATTGTACACAATACAAACAAGATAAAGTATGTATATACTGATAAATCCAAGATTAAGAAATTTGATGAGCTTAAAGCGACAGAAGTATATAGAGACTTTGATAAGTTCACTTGTAATTTTCATTTGTCAGAAGAGGAAATTAAGAAGATCAGAAAAGCCTCAACCATAATGCAATTAGATACTTTATCTATTGATATTGGTGAGGAAAATTCTCTTACATTGATATGTGATGATGAATATAACAAGAACACATTTAATATGGGTATTGAGGATTTTCAAGGGGTTGGTGATATCAAGGTTAATGTTGAGTATCTTGAAATGATACCAAATGATTATGATATATCAATATTCCCTAAGAAATGTATGAAATTTAATAACACTGATTCAGAGTTATTTTATATGATAACAGCTAATATAACCTAAAAGGAGAATAAATGGAAATTATTGAACAAAGTTTTGAATGGGTGGTTCAACCACCAAAGAATATTCTACAAATCATTGAAAAATGTGCCAGAACATGTTATAAGTCAGAGGATAAGATTGATGATGGTTCAGCAGAAAAAATGATCAAGAGTCTAATCAAGAAAGATCATCAGGCAATGATTGAATTTGGTGTTGATCCGGTTGTGAATATTATAACAGATAGAGGTATCACACATGAGATTGTGAGACATAGACCATGCTCATATGCTCAAGAGTCCACTAGATATGTTAATTATCAGGGTCAGGATATGCAGTTTATTAAACCTGTCTGGTATGATGAGTCTACACCAACACAACAGAGATTGTGGGTTGAAGCCTGTAGAAATTCAGAGATATCATATAATGATATGATAAGGTGCGGCTGGAGTGCTCAAAAGGCTAGGACTGTTCTTAATAATTCTATTAAAACTGAGATCAATATTAAGTGCAATCTGAGAGAGTGGAGGCATATTTTTAGTCTCAGGTGTTCCAACAAGGCACATCCACAGATTCAGGAAATAATGAAAGCTGTTCTTGCAGAGTTCTACGTTAAAATTCCTATCATTTTTGATGATATTGCAGAGATGTATTTTAATGATGATAGTATTAGAATGTTGAATATGGAAAAGGATGAATATTTTAAGGGTTAATATATTTAACATTAAGTAGGAAAATATGGGTTAATGTTTAATATGTTGTACATTATTTAATTATAAAAAGAAATGCATCAAATAAAGCTATAAATACTGAAGGATGGGAAATTATAACTATTAATAAATGAGTCATACATAATACATTAACCCATATTATGTATCATATATAAACCAAAAAAGGAGATGTAAAATGTGTGGACAAAATGAAGATACAGTATGTATTTCAACAGATGAATATTTAGATTTACAGGAATATAAGAGAAACAGGAATGTTGTTGAAATTAGTAGTTATTATAATTTTAGTGTATCATCAGGCAACTATGAATTTGATGAAATGTCTGAAAAGATTATAGAACATAGTAATATAATTTCAGATAAATACAAAGAGGCATGTTTTAAGAATGCTAATTTACAAAATAAAGTGAGAGAATTAGAACATAGTGAGTCATCTTTACGAGATAGAATAACAGAATATGAGGAAATGGAGTTACCCCCTGAAAGAGGTTTCTGTGCTAAATTATTGGATCTTGTAACACATCCATTTTGGCAAAAGGAGAATACAAATGTTTGATGAACAAGCTATAATTCCAATGGAACGATATAATGAACTTCTTGAAAAAGAGGAAGTTGTTGAAGGTAAAAAGATTTTTATTGTTAAGAAATTACTAGATCATGATGGTTATATAACTGATTATGAATATCTATATATTAAATCAGATGAAATTGACCCATTTTTTGAAGAAATAGCTAATTCTATCATAAAAAATAGTAATTTGGTTGTACAAGGCTATAATGAAATTAAACACGAATTTTGGGAATACAGACAGGAACACCCTGAACTAATTACTAAAAAAGATGTGTGGGGAATGGTAAAGTTTTTTATAACCTTTAAGTGGATGAGAAATTAAACCCATTCTGTGACACAAAAGATAGTCATTATTTGTGTCACAGAATAAATATTAAAAATATGATGTATATCCATCTTCATCTTCATCATCTTCCATATTATGAACACCATCACCATCACAAATAAATCCTACTGGAAGTAGGTTTTCTTCTACCTCTTCAAGTGTTTTCTTCCTCTTACTAAAGTTTCTACCCAATTCTAGCCAATCATCAACCCATTCTTTATTTTGCATAAAATAACTGAATATAACTAAAGGGGTCACAAGGTCATCATGTTTACCCTCATCTGCCTCATAACTATTTCTAACCTTGATATAATTACTCAATTCTTCTATAGTATCAAAATCTTGAATAATCAATGAATTATTTTCGGCATATTGTTTCAGATACCTATTACCAATTTTTTTAGATCTTTTAGTCATCTTGATACCAAAATAATCAGCAGGACCAATTTTAGTTTCTCTGATATCACCATAGAACAAATTATCATATTCATAATCATAGTTCAGATCATCTAAAATAGACATTCCTAGATTATTAGATTCACCTATGATTAATGCTGTATTGTAATATAATCCTATCTTATCCAATATTGCTGGCATTTCTCTATATAAAATTTTATTATCTCTATACACTGCTATTTGTTTCCAAGGATGTTCAGTTACATCAATGACTTGACATGTTGAATAATCACCAGAATCACCTTCACCAAAATCAGCAAAAATAACATATTGGTGATCCTCTTTAGGATACTCATAAATCTTAAATTTTTTATCATATGTGGATTCAATAGGATCAGTAAAGACCATATTTTTCAGGCACTGACCGGATATCAATGTACCAGCAGATCCCATAAATTCACAGGCAAATTCCTGATCAAAATCATCTTGACCAATTTCCTTAATGGTTTGAATCTTCCAATCTTCATCTCTGTTGGGTACTTTTTTCCATAGAACTTCATATGTTGAAAATCCATTCTTTTTATTTATAGCATCTGTCCAGAGCTTGTAGAAATGATTTAAACCATGTGGTGTTGAACTCATGATAATCTTAGCTGTTTTAGATGATGATATTGTGGGGTATGTTGACTTCCAGAATACCGACCATATATTATTGTCTATAAACGCAGTTTCATCTATATATAATAATGCACATGAGTCACCCCTGATACCATCATCAGACGTTGCCTCTGCTATAATAATGGTTCTATTGCCAAGTGTAATAGAACCTTTATTATATTCATATACTCCTTGTTGAAGCCATATAGGAAGAGATTTGTACATGTTTTTGATTTTAGTAAGTATTGCCCTTGCAGTTCTGCCTTTATTTGCAAGTATAGCAACATATTTGTCGGAATTAAATATAATATAATGCACTATATAACCAGCTATTGTAATAGTCTTTCCAGACTGTCTAGACTGCAAACCAATAACTCTGTTTTCTTCATTGATGATGTCTATAAACCCTTTCTGATAATCGTATAATCTAAAGGGTACTAAACCCTCATCAATATTGGTAATTTTAACATATGTCTCAAGGAAATAGCCAATATTATTCTTACATTTGACAATCTCTTTGATTTGATCTTTAGTATATTCTAATTTTATATCTGCTTTTAGTAAATTATTAACGCCATTATAGAACATTTTTTTATTTATTTTTTGATCCATTTTATCTAACCTCTTGATTTCTTTTAAGTATTTACTCTTTTACATTCCCAATTCTGAGTTCTAAGTGATTTTTCGGTATGAAAGCCTTTCTTTTTTGTTTTTATTGGTCCTTTATCTACCCAAAATCTAATCATGTCATGTGAAATATTTAATTTTTTGCATTGATTGTTTAAATTACCATAACATTGATATTCTTTACCTTCTGGTGATATTATTAACCATTTTTTAGCACTAGAACTATTTTTTCCTGAATTAGCTTTAGATATTTTCCTATTACTTTCCTCTAATTTCTCTTTATTTTTATATTTGGTTTCCCACTGTTTCCCAGATATTATAGATTTTTCATCTAGTGATTTTGTATTCCATGAATCAGATATTCGCTTATCATGTTCTATTTTCTTTTCTATTGTTCTATTTTTTAATGCATTGGATATTCGTTTACCCATTTCTTTTCTAAATTCTTTGGTGGTATTAGCTTTAGAATATACATGGTTTTGCCCTGAACTTGCCCCATCTCCACCTATGGTCATATTATAACCCACACCATTGAATGTATCATAATAACCAATATAAAATATTTCAATATCATTTAATTTATTGTCTGAACATTCACCTTTAAATAATATGGACCATTCAAAATTTACAAAATCATATTTTCTTATAGCCCGATGAAAATATGTTTGAGAACCATTTATTGATAAATTTTTATGCTGATTTATCCTAATTTTTAATGATTTAACAGTTTTGCCAATATAAGATTTATTTGTCTTGACATTTGTAGCTTTGTAGATTATACCTGTAGACATGATTTTACTCCATTTTAGTAAAGATTAATAAAGATTGTAGGTAGAAAATATGAAAATGGCATATTTTCAGGGGAGCTACCCTTTTCCCTACATAACTATTTACTATTTAGAAAATAATTTATTTTTTATTTGACATATTCAGAGGGTTTTGGTAGTCTGTAATTGAGTTTAGGGATTAACCACTTTCCAAGGAGAACTAAAATGGCAAAGGCAATCAAATTCTTTAAGGGTAATGATACAACAGGTCGTAATGTTCAGCTTGCTAAATCAGAATCAGGTCATTGGTATGGCAGATCCTTTGAATTTAATGGTTATGGCAAGGCATGGTCAAAGTGGTTTAAGACTGAGCCTGAACTTCAGACAACATATATCAACCAAATTACAGGAGAGGAAGGTACTTATGAAACTCCAGTAATGTGTTGGGGTTTTCAGAAAATGACTGAACTTGATGAAATTCCTAGAGTTAGATTACCAAAATAAAAGGAGAAATAAACATGAATGAAGCATTTTATTATGCACTAAAAAACCATGTAAGAATAGAGGATTGGCATTGACAAGAGAACATAATTGTATTATAGTTAATGGCAGAAGATGTTACACAAGAAGAGAAACAGAAGATTATATTCTATTATTTCCAAGACTTGACATACCAAAATAAAAGGAGAACCACATAATGGGAAAAAACAAAATATTGTTGGTTAATAGGCTATGGGGATTTTCTGCTTGTTTAACTTTATGGGCATTTTTTTCACCATATAGTATGGTGATTAAGTCTAGTATGATTATTCCATTTTTATATTTTATAATTTTTGGAGATACACATTTTAGGAATAAAGGAACTTGACAGTATGGATAATATAGAATATAGTGAAACAATAATTGTAGCTTGTGAAGGAAAATGCCCTTATAAAAAATTATCATCTAATGGTCAAATGATAAATGTAAATTCTGCTAGTTGTAAGAAATGCATATATTATGTATCTGGTCATAATTTAGGATCTGTCATTAAATGTAATGGAAATAGAGGGAAAATAAAAATTGAAGAAAGGAAGAGAGTTGTATATGTATATAATGATAGAGAATATGATAGTTTAGATGAACTGAGAAAATTCATATTTACCATATATGTTGAAGAGTTAATAACAAATTTTTCTAACAATGAAGATTTGGGAGATTTTGATGATGGGGATGTTTCAAACTTAATAGTTGAGAATATTAAGATATTAACAGATAAATATAATGAAATACAAAACTTAGAAACAACTGAATAAGGAGAGATAAGATGAAAATTACAGAAAAACAGTTGACAGTATTCATGTATAATGATAAAGAATATAGAGATCTAGATGCATTGAAATTAGATCTATTCAGTAGCTATGTTTATGGACTAGTAGAGGATCATACAGATAGAGAGGCGTTGAATGGAATGGATGAAGAAGAAATTTCGGACTTCATAGTCAAAAATTTTAAAAGAATTAGTATGAAAAGTATGGAAATTGCAGATATGCGAGTGGATGGATGATTGAACTAACAAAAGAACAGAAATCAGCTCATGATGGTGTGATAGATTGGTGTGATAGTGCCTTACAGGGTAAGGAATGCAATGATCATATCTCACTATCTGGGCTTGCTGGTACAGGTAAAACCACATTAACATCCTTTATATCAGATACTTTACACAAAAATCTCTGTAATAGTATAGCATTTTGTGCATTCACTGGAAAAGCTAGTATGGTTTTGAAGACCAAATTAAAAGATTGCCTACATGAAGATGATTATGTAGGAACAATTCATAGTCTTATTTATAGACCTGTTATTGATCCTAACTCAGGTAAAATTATTGGATGGTCCAAAAGAGAAGAAATTGATTTTGATCTTATTATAGTGGATGAGGCAAGTATGGTGAATAAGGATCTATGGAAAGATCTTGTCTCTTATAGAGTCCCAATTGTTGCTGTTGGTGATCATGGTCAGCTACCACCAATTGGTAGCACAAATTTTTCTCTTATGGAAAATCCTGATATTGTGCTTGAAAAAATCCATAGACAGGCAGAGAATAACCCTATTATCAAACTCTCTATTATGGCAAGAGAAGAGGGATGGATTGAACAGGGAATGTATGGTAAATCTGTTGCTTGTATGGATTGGGTGAATCCAGTAGCAAAAAAATGTCTTAACACATACAAACCATCTAAAAATTCACAGATCCTTTGTGGTATGAATAAAACCAGAGTGGATATCAATAGAAGGATTAGAAAAAATATGGGTATTGATGATCCTAATCCACAAAATGGTGAAAAGATCATATGTCTGATGAACAATAAAGATAATTTTATCATGAATGGTCAAACAGGATATATTAAGGATATAAAGTTTTTTTCTAACTATACATATGAAATGACTACTAATATGGATAATAGTGAATTTGATACATTTAGCCTATCTCCAAAGTTTTCATGGAATATGCCTAAGATTGATGATCTTTATGGTAAATTGATTGATCCTAAGATTAAGCTTGATAGAGCAAGTTCAGGAAGACCTGTTGATGTATTTGATTTTGGATATTGTATAACTGGCTGGAAAGCACAAGGATCTGAATGGGATAAGGTTGTTTTTATAGAAGAATATAATAGTCATCAAACAGATGAAGAAAGGGCAAGATTTCTATACACCTGTATAACAAGAGCCAGAAAAAAACTGTTAATAATTCAAGACTATTATTAAAGGGAGAAAAAATGGAAGCTGGTGATAATGTAAAAATATTGGTAGATAAATTAGGTAATAATTATGAGAGTATTGGTGAAGATTATTATAATCAATCATATCCTGAAAATATAGGATATGTTGATGGTATTCATAAAGATCATTTTGGAGATGGATATCTTTCACTCAAAGGAGTGGATGGTAAATTTTGGTATTTTAAATTTCATCATGTAGAGGAAATATGAAAAAATTTGTAACAGCAGATCTTCACTTTTTCCATGCAATGATCATAGAATATTGCAATAGGCCATTCAAGAATATTAAGGTGATGCAGACAGCTTTAATTCAGAATTGGAATAGAGTGGTCAATAATAATGATATTGTTTATGTACTGGGTGATTTTGCCTTTGGTGATGGTCATCAGATGTTCAGGAGGGTCTTAAAAAATTTAAACGGTAGGAAGGTATTGATTTATGGTAATCATGATGATAACAGGCCAAGATTTTACATCTCAGCAGGATTTGAATCAGTTCACTATCCATATTTAGAGGTTGATGATTTTGTTTTGGTTCAT
>Ga0233410_10000379_pt1 | contig 14549 bp, 9 predicted proteins | sample Na_anoxic_1_MG_FD_179869 | JGI IMG/M metagenome (GOLD analysis project Ga0233410, IMG submission 179869) | Seawater microbial communities from Saanich Inlet, British Columbia, Canada - Na_anoxic_1_MG | ecosystem: Environmental > Aquatic > Marine > Inlet | place: Canada: British Columbia...
AGATATTGAACTTTTCAGACAGGATGTTGGCCAAGGTTTCAGCGAGGCTTTAGACCTCAAAAAAACACCATTCGAACATTAGCGTCAAAATAGGAAATTACTGCTAGGAATTTGCTTTTTGGGTGAGGTGGTCGGAGTTGCTGTCATGGGAAAAATAGGTGGTTGCGAGGGAAAGATGGGGGTGCATTAAAAGGTTAAATCGGGTGTACTGAATGGCCACTCACAGGATGAGTCAATGGTGGAATTGTTACTGAGAGCGGTCAGTCCGGAACCTTCTCTGGATATTGAACCATACGTAAAAACCCCACCCCCCAGTGACGGGGAATGGGGTTGGGATATTTGTTAATTTTCCGAGGCCGGATTACTTGCGGCGACGGAGGATGAGGGCGAGTCCACCGAGGCCGAGAAGGGCGGTGGTGGTGGGCTCGGGGACTGCTTCTACTACGGCAATACGTGAGAAAGATTCATCGTCTGCAATTGAAAGATCAATACCTGTGCCTGAGGCAAAGTAATAACCACGAGCGAGAGATGTGTGGGAGTCAAGATTATTAGCAGAATTGTAGTCAACTTTAGAAGGACCAGAGAGAGCATCGAAAGCTGTAGAAGAAGTTAATGGTATTGTACCGTTGTCCACATTTACTCCGAAATAGTAAAAAGCGTCTGTACTCTGATCGATGTTATCAAATAGAGCTGACTCATCAGCTGCTCCAGATTGAGCACTAGCAACCGACAGGGCATTGTCACCATATAGGCTGACTGCGCTGATCTGCGCGTCTTCACGACCAGCGGCAACCGTAGTCCAAGTTAATACAATATCAGCTGTCACAGCATCTGGGTTTGCCAAGGTGTAGAGGTAACTGTCCCTCCCAGTTCCTCCCACTTCTGAAACCGTTTGAGTCAAGGGGACTCCATTGAAGGTTAGGGTAAAAGCTTGTCCAGCACCAGCTAGTTCAGTTCCGACAGTGACTGCTAGTAAGCGGTTGGAGTTGTCACCGATTGTAAAACCTTCAATGGTGATCGGACTGGTGTTATTGGCAAAGACACTGTCACTGTTATCCAGGATGATGGCAGCATTGGCCACTGCTGCGGTGACGGCGAAAGCCCCCATCGCCGCAGCGAGGGACAGGCTTGGTTTCATTGATTTGTTTAATTTTCCCTAGTTCTTCGCACCCTCACCGGATCGATCCACCGTGGATAAAACCGACATGAGTCCGTTAAGGGCCCATATTTAACAAACAAACCACAAGCGCCAAGAATCGCTTTTCACTTTTTAAAAATCTATAATCAATTTTGGGTAGGTTCCCCCATGGCAGATTGGCAACGTCTTACCGCAACCGAGCAGCTCACGGCACACCTACGCGACGAGTTGTTGCGCGGGCGTTGGGTCGGGACGATGCCCGGCGTGCAACGGCTCGCAGCAGAGTTTAGCGTCAAATGTAAGACGGCGGAGACCACGCTGCAGGCGCTCGAGAATGAGGGGCTACTGGTTGGCCAGGGGCCTGGTCGCCGCCGTAAGATCGTGCTGCCGGAGGGTCATACCCCGCTTGCGTTGCGGGTGGCGATATTATGTTACGAACAAAGCGATCAGACTCAGGATTATTTTATCGACAGCAAGAAAAATCTGGAGGCGGCGGGGCACACCGTCTTCTATGCGCCGAGCAACTTAACGGAAATTAAGATGGACGTGCAACGGCGCGCCCGCATGGTGGGGAAGACCGAGGCGGACGCCCGGTGGCGCAGCGCATCGTGCGCTGGGTCAATAACATCAGCCAGGGGAAAAAAGACACCCGCAAGACGCTGATCAAAGCCGAGTTCATCGAGGGCGGAACGATCGGGCCGGTACCGAAGTCTTGAAGTCTTGAAGTCTTGAAGTCTTGAAGTCTTGAAGTCTTGAAGTCTTGAAGTCGATCGGGTTGGTGAAGTTTTAAACCACGAAAAAACACAACCGGAGCCTAGCGGAGATAGCCCTTAGGCTAAATACACGGAAGGGCTTCCTCCTACGCTGAAGCTACGGCGAGACCAGTGGGTTGCGAATTCCCCATAACTATTCTAGTGCGAAAATCTTATTTTTCTTGGTTTTTGAAGACTAAAGTTTGGGGTGTATCGCCCCTCCCTTTGATCCTCTACCCGTTTTGCGAACTGCCATTTCGGACTGTCACACATTTTTTTTGTCACGTTTTGTGTCACAATATCGTATCCTCGCGTCAATAGACTCGGAATGGATAGAGCCTGTTGCTAAAGATTTAAGGAATTCTTCTAAGGATTTAGCCTTTGGTGTTTCTAGTCATTATTACACCTAGTTTCAGACCTATTACCGAACCATTACGGAAACCCCATCTATTATGAAAGCCTCATTTATGTTTAACCACCTGACGGTGGCCTGTCTGTCTGCCCTTATCACCCTCACTGTCCCAGCCACTGCCCAGCAGGAGATCGGCTTTATCGAGGAATTCGCTCTAACCGAGAATCGTGAGGAGGCCCTGAAGCAATTGATTGCTGGAACGGAGGACTACTACTACTACCACGCCCTGCACTACCAGAACACCGGCCAGAAGGACAAGTATGGGAAGATTCTAAGCCAGTGGAAGAAACGCTTTCGGAGCTCCAACCGCCGGAAGGTGATCGAACGTCGTCAGGCTTTACTAAGTTATGATCAAGATCCGAAGAGCTCATTGGAATTCATTCGCCGCGAGTTGGGCCTGCAGTTCAATCACCAGCAGGAGGGCAAGGCTCAGGAGGCGAATTATCCCGGCAAGATCGATCAGCAGCAAATCACTTGGGACAAGTTTCTGGCGCAAGCCCTGAGCGGGACCAAATCCTTGGACCGATTGTCTAACCAATCATTCTATCCACTCTTGGCTAGCAAGCGTAACCTGACATCGGTCCAGCGACGCAACCTACTCTCCCGGGCAACGATGCCCGACCTTCCCGGACTCGTAAAACTCATCGCGGCCGATCTCGCCACGAAGGAAAGCCGGGGCTTCGGCGAGTTCAACATCCACCGCGCATTGACACTCGCTCAGCTCGACGAACTCTGTAGCCTACGCGGGGATCTCCTCCGCAACGAGAAATACGTGCACACCTACCTGGTGAAACTCCGGCCCGGAGCGGACAGTGACCCAGCGGCGGATGTGGCGGCGCGACAGACCTACCTCGATCAAGCCTGGGCCTTCGTGAACGACCTCGCGCCCAGCTTTAACTCGCTCAAGGCGCACCTCCTTTACCAACGTCTGCAGCATGACCGCTCCATCGGCGTGCGTGATCAAGCGCGTTTTCTTGAATACTTGAAACTGCCCCGCAATGTCTCCTACATCCGCGCGGATTGGCGGCTTGAAGAAAAGCAGCTTTGGAAGAATACCGCAGACTGCAACCGGGACTTCACTACGGTGACCGGACTACCGCCGATTGGATCGGATCAAGCCCTAGTGCGTGACTACCTGCTCCACTTCTTCAAGGAGGCCAATGACTTTAAGCCCTATGCAGCCTACATCAGGGAGAGTTGGCTGAAAGCGGTCTTTGCGGAGGCCAAGATCGTCAACGGTATCGGAGACCCGGAGCGCTGGACTTCGATGATGAGCCCTGCTGCTTTTCAAGCTTTGAAAGAACGCGTCGATCTTGAGTTCGACCCCACGCACCGCGCCGTGACTGGCAAGGGGGGTGCGAATGCCGAGCAATTCGGGATCAAGGATCCGGTCAAGCTGCGCCTGCACGTCAAGAATGTACCCAAGCTCATCGTGAAGGTCTTCGAACTGAATCCACTCAACCACTACCTCGAGAAAGGCACTGAGCTGAGCACCGATGTGAATCTCGACGGCCTCGTCGCCAACCACGAACGGACGGTGGAATACAAGGACGCACCCGCACACCGCATTGCCCGAGACTTTCAATTTCCCGAGATCGAAAACCGCCGCGGCGTCTGGGTGGTGGAGTTCATAGGTGGAGGCCAGAGTAGTCGCGCTGTGATCCGCAAGGGTAGACTCGACATACTCACAGAAAGAGCTTCCGCGGGCGTAATGGTCACCGTGCTCGACGAATCGCATACACCGGTCGCGAATGCCGCAGTTTGGTTTGGCGGACGCCGGGTGGAGTGTGACAAGGATGGCCGGGCTCTGGTGCCGTATTCCACCAATCCAGGAACCCGAATTCTCGTCGTGGAGGATAGCTCCGGCTTCGCTTCGCTGGCCCGCTTCTCCCATCCAGCAGAAGCATACGTCTTGAAGGCCGGCTTCCACGTGGACCGCGAGGCTCTGCGTCCCGGTGCACGGGCGACCCTCGCGGTACGTCCCTTGCTCAGCGTCGCTGGTCAGCCCATCTCCCTAACCCGGCTTTCCGATGTTCGTTTGGTGCTCTCGGCGACCGACATCGATGGCGTCACAACCACCACCACCATCAACGATTTCAAGATTGGCTCGGACCGCGAGGCGACCCACGAGTTCCGCATTCCCGATCGGCTCGCACAGATTACTGCCGAGCTTCGGGCGAAGGTCAAAGTGGCCAGTCAAGGAGGTCAGGAGCAGGAGTTGAGCCATCTGGCCATCTTCCAGGTCAATGACCAGTTGCGCACGGACAAGGTTGATGGTCTTTTCCTCAGCCGCATCGGAGCAGGATTTGTTCTCGAATTCCTAGGTCGCACTGGTGAGGCACGGGGCGGACGCAACGTGAACGTGCAGCTCAGGCGTCCCGGGTTTTCGCAGTCGCGCAACTTCACGCTGAAGACCAATGCTGCTGGCGTGGTTGACCTAGGTCCTTTGCAGGGAATTGGCAGCTTGAGGGCATCGACCCCGGACGGACGTCAGCAGATGTGGAGCCTGCCCAAAGATCGTAGAAGCTCTCTTGGCGTTATTCATTCCGTAGCGGGCGATCCGGTTAGGGTGCCGTATATTGGTAAATTGGACCGCTCGGAGGTCGCTCTGTTTGGTTTCGCATCCGGCACCTTCGTGACCGATCAGTTCAGCAAATTGAAGATCGATGGAGGATTTCTGGTGGCTAACGGGCTGGCTCCGGGCGACTACCGCTTGTACCATAAAGACAGTCAGCAAAACATGACGATACGTGTAGTGGCAGGCAAACGCTCCGTGGGGTATGTCTTCAACCAAACCCGCACCCTAGAGCTCGACGAACGCGCTCCGGCCCACCTCGTCGATCTGAAGGCTAACAAGAACACCCTCACGATCAATGTGGCGAATGTCGATGACCTAACCCGCGTGCACGTAGTGGCGACGCGGTTCCTTCCCGAATTTGACATCTATCGCAACCTCGGACATTCTGGACACCCTGGACTGTACCGAGGCACGTCGGCGAGACTGCCGAATCTCTTCCTCAGCGGTCGCAAGATTGGCGATGAATTCCGCTACATCCTAGAGCGCCGTTACGCCCAGAAACTCCCAGGAAACATGCTGGAGCGTCCCGAACTTCTGCTCAATCCATGGGCGGTGCGCGACACCGATTCTGGGCAGGAGAAACTCTCAAAAGGCGAGAAGTATAGTCGTAAGAGCAGCGGTCGTGGGGCAGCTGGATTTGGCGATGGCGGAGGCGATCCGTTTTCGAACGGAGGCGGTGGGGCGAGCGCTCGCTCCCAGTCCATCGACTTCCTAGGCAACGATCCAGTGGTGATGTGGAACCTTCGTCCGGACAAGAATGGCAAGATGAACATCAAGCTCGATGCCTTCGGGGACCGCCAGCATGTGCATGTACTGGTGCTCGATCCAGTGGGCGCGACCTACCGTGAGTTGTCACTGCCCGATCGTGGCACCAAGGTCCGTGACCTACGCTTACTCAATGCTCTCGATCCAGAAGAGCACTTCACCGAACAGGATTCCGTGACCCTCATGAAGAAAGGTGACAAGCTGGAGATACCGGACATCCTCACTTCCAAGTTCGAAACCTTTGACGATTTAGGCGCAGCCTATCGCTATCTGCTCGCACTGCGGAATGATCCGGTCCTGCGCGAATTTTCCTTTGTGGTCGGCTGGCCAAAACTGGAGGATGCCAAAAAGCGGGAGCTCTATTCCAAGTATGCCTGTCACGAACTCAGCTTCTTCCTCGCCAACAAAGATCCGGAGTTTTTCAAGACCGTGGTCGTTCCGCATCTCGCTAACAAGAAGGACCGAACCTTTATGGACGATTACTTGCTCGGGAGGGATCTAGGCAGTTATTTAGAAACTTACGAGTATGCCCGCTTGAACGTCCCAGAGCGGGTTCTCCTCGCCCGTCGCAGCAAAGATCGCATCGATGGCATCCGCATGGATCTGCGGGATCGCATTTCTCTCCGCCCACCGAACCTGGGCCGGGAGACCGCCTTGTTCGAAGGGGCCTTGGCTTCATTCGGGATGAGCGGTAAGCGGAAGAAGAAGATGGACGAAGCCAAGAAATGGGCGAATGGCAAGGTGGTGGCTGACGCCATGGAGATGGCCGATGAAGAGGCAGCCCCCGCGGCTTTGTTTGCGAAAGGCAGCATGACCCGCCAGCTTGGCAGGGCAATGAAGACTCAGTCCAAGAAGGAGATCATTGAGGAAATTGCCAAGAAGGAAATGGCGCAGGAGTTTGCGGATGCCAACTTTCGGATCAATCCAGGTGCTGACGGCAAGGATGCCTTCGCTAGCACGCTCGGCGCCGCCCCGCGCCTCAGTGCTTTCTTCCGCAAGATCGAACGGACCAAGGAATGGGCTGAGAACAACTACTACAAGCTGCCGATCGAGGCCCACAACTATGGCCTGATCAAGGAGAACAAGTTCTGGCTCGATTTTGCGAAACACGAAGGCGTAGCCGGATTCGGATCGCGTCATCTGGGCGAGGCCGCCAAGTCCTTTCACGAAACAATGTTGGCGCTGGCCGTGCTAGACCTGCCCTTCGAGGCGAAAGAGCACAAGATGGACATTGATGGAGCTAAACTGAGCTTCGAGGCGGCAGGCCGGGTGATTGCCTTCCACCGCGAGATCAAGCAAGCGAAGGTGGCAGTCGATCGACCGCCTTTGCTGGTGAGCCAGAGCTTCTTCCGCAACGACGATCGCTATCGTATGGAGAACGGCGAGAAGGTGGATAAGTTTGTGACCGACGAGTTTCTCGCCGGAGCCGTCTATGGTGGTCAGGTCGTGGTTACCAACCCGACCAACTCGCGACAGAAACTCGACGTGCTGGCGCAGATTCCGAAGGGCGCCATGCCGGTGCTCGGAAAGCGCGCCACCGGAACCCAGCGGATCGCTATGGAGCCATACAGCACGCAACGCTTCGAAGTGTTTTTCTACTTCCCCACAACGGGCGGTTTCCCTTGCTATCCGGCCCATGTCTCGAAAGCCGGCGCGGTGATCGCACACGCCGAGCCGATGACCTTCAAGGTGGTCGATAAGCTGTCGAAGGTGGACGAAACCTCATGGGCCTACATCAGCCAGTGGGGGACTGCTGAGCAGGTTCTCAAGTACCTGGCCACTCAGAACCTGCACGCTGCGGATCCTGGTCTGATCGCTTGGCGTTGCCGGGAGAACAAGGACTTCATGGTCAAGGTGTTGACCGTGCTGAATTCGCGCGGAATCTACCATGCCACCGTTTTCAGCTACGGCGTCATGCACAACCATGCTCCAGCGGTTCGCCAGTTTCTTCTTATGCAAGGGGGCTTCCTGAACGGCTGTGGCAAGTATCTGAAGAGCGGACTGGTCACCATTGATCCGATCCAGCGACGAGCCTATCAGCACCTGGAATACAAGCCGTTAGTGAACAACCGGGCGCACCGAGTGGGTAGCGCACGCCGTATTCTCAACGACCGGATCCGCGGGCAGTATCAGCAGTTTCTGCAGATCCAAAGCGAGAAGGCCTCGTTCGATGATATCGACCAGATGAGCACCGCTTATTACCTGTTCCTGCAGGATCGGGCGACGGAGGCCTTGGGACGACTCGATGAGGTAAAACCGAAAGCACTGCCGACTCAAATGCAATACGACTACTTCCAGGCCTATGCCGCCTTCTATCGCTCCAAGCCAGCCGAGGCACGCAAGATTGCCGAGCGCTACGCTGACTATCCGGTCAATCGCTGGAGGGAACGCTTCGCAACAGTAGTGGCTCAGGCTGACGAGATTTCGGGGCAGGCTCCGGAGGTCAACGACGAGACGAACCGTCATCAGCAACAGGCCGATCTAGCCGCGAAAGAACCAGCCCTCGGGATGAAGGTGGATGGAACCGAGGTCACTCTCGATTATCAGAACCTCAAGAGCGTGCAGGTGAATTACTACGAGATGGATCTCGAGTTCCTGTTCAGCACCACGCCCTTCGTATCGAGCGATGGCGGCGGATTCTCCATCGTAAAACCAAACCGCAGCGAACTGGTCGGGCTTGCCGGCGGCAAACGGACCCACAAGTTCCAGTTGCCGCGCGATTACCAGGCTAAGAACGTGCTGGTCGAGGTCGTCGGTGGGGGCAAGAAGCGTAGCCAGGCGGTCTATGCAAATGAATTGCAGACCATCGTCAGTGAGAATTTCGGCATCCTCACCGTGCGCCATGACAAAGACGTGCGACCGCTCTCGAAGGTCTATGTGAAGGTCTACGTGATGACCAACGACGGCGCTAAGTTCTACAAGGACGGCTACACCGACCTGCGCGGAAAATTCGACTACGCCACAGTCAGCACCACCGACATCGGAAATGCCACGAAGTTCAGCGTGCTCGTGATGAGCAAAGAGCACGGCGCCACCGTCCTCGAGGCTCCCGTGCCACAGAGATGATCCCATCTTGACTGACTAGCTATAACGCGATACGTTATCCCTATGGGCGAGGCAAACATCACACCCGGCGAGATTCTGCTTGAGGAGTACCTCAAGCCGATGGGGATTTCGCAGAACGCCATGGCAAGAGCCCTCGGTGTACCGCCGCGCGCCATCAACGAGATTGTGCTAGGCAAGCGCTCGATCACTCCAACGATGTCGATTCGTTTTGGCGCCTTTTTTGGCCAGTCAGACAACTTCTGGCGTGGCATTCATACCGAGTGTGATTTCCGAAAACTAGCCAAGGAACGGGACAAACTAGTCAAAGGTATTCAGCCAGCCTCTCAGCTAAAAGCTTCCTAGCCCGCATCGATCACCAGCCTAGTGGCTCTAACTGCGTTGTCGTTGAATCAGGTTTGAGCAGGGTGTTTATCCATATAGAACTGACCCTCACATCTACTTGCCGTCGGCTTTAGCCGGATTATTGCCATTCTGCTCTACACGAGTTATTAAATTCGGAGCCTCGCGCAGAGTCGCAGAGGCGCAGAGTTTTTTTTGATGAAAGGCTTTGGCTTCTATCGGCTGCTGGTGCTTGAGCTGTTCATTGGCCAAAGTTGCTGGGACTTCGTTAGCCTTCGTGATTGGTTCTGCGCTGTTCTCGGCAATAGCGAAATTCCTACCAGCTGAGGGAATAGCTGAAATCAAATCTTTGAGATAAAGCGTCATTGCAGCAACGTAATCACCAACTATAGCCTATTTATGGTGGGGGGAAAGTCAGCGCCAAAGGTGCGCTCTGTGTCAGCCCAGGGCCGCGCCCTGGGAAAAGTTCAATGAATCGCGGAGCCCTGAAGGGGCGATCTAGTCCCAGAGGTATTGTTCATCGAAGGACATTTTGTGTTTTGTGAGTAAAGCTCTCAGTTCGTCCTGAAAGGAAAGCTTCCGGTGATGTTCGGCTTGCTTTGCGATGTATGTTTTGACGGCTGGGACATTGGATTCGCTGACAGAAAAGGCACCATAACCCGCTTGCCATGAGAATGACGAAAGAGGGGTTGATTGGGTTTTGAGCCATTTGGATGATGATTTCTTTAGCTCTTCTACTGCCTTGGAGAGGGTGACGACGGGGGATTGGTTGTTTTTTAGAACGGTGCAAATATAGGCGTGCAGCGATGGACGGACGCTATCGGTGAGTGTCGTTTCCCGATGTTTGGTCGAGAATACGAGGTGGATGAGATTTTTTGCAAGTGACTGAGGCATCGTTTAGGCCGCCCTTTCAGGGCTTTTGGTTGGGTGGTTGATGATTCTCAGGGCGTTGCCCTGGGCTGACATGGGGGGCCCCTTTGGGGCTTGGTTGTGACGGCCGACTTAACATCGTAAAGTGTGCCGGTTACTGCTGACATGGGCTGCCCCTTTGGAGCGTTGTTGTGGGTCCACCTCAATAGGCTACACAGTGCGTAGCTTTTTCCTTTTATCGGGTAGCTAGTAAAAAATGCCTATTTTTCCCCACGAATCAAGGAAGAATCTTTCAATGCCTCAGTATTCAAGTTGTCAATTAAAGAAATATTCCGGGAAAGAAGCATATCCCCACACCGGCCTATCCCCACATCTACTTGCCGTCGGACTCGGCCGGAGTGTCCGTGTTTGTTTTCTTTGATTCTAACGGCCTAGGCAGGATGAAGCTCGCGACCATTGCGCGGTGGTCGGATGGGTAGGGGGAAACTACAATGTCCGCGTTCTTTTTGTTTTCGCCAACGATACTCATGTTTTTCACCTCGATGTGTTTTCCTCTGAAATAGACAAAATCAATGCGGTCGTGGTGGTCCTTCGGGTTGTCTGGCTTGGAGACAGGTGTCCAGGTGTAACCGGGGTGTTTCATTTCGTGCGGGCGTAACGCGCGCCAGGCATCAAGAAATCCTTTTTTCGCCAGCGCCGAGGAACTCGGATAGTCGACCTTGATAGGGTGACGCCCTGACTTCGCCGTAGCGGCAGTCCAATCCAGATGCGACGGTTCATTGAAATCGCCGGTGACAAAAACGGGCAGGTTTTTGTTCGGAAGCTTGCCGATTTTTTCCAACAGCTCCTCGATCTGGTGCCCCCGGGTTTTGTTGGCGGCGGCGATCGCTTCCGCTTCGGTTTTGATGGCACCCTTACCCATTCCCAGCAACTGGTAGGGCTGATAGGGGTAGGCGTTCAGATGTGCATTGAAAACATACACCTCCTGCCCCGAATCCAGTCGGATCCTGGCTCCGCCGGAACCCATCCGGGGTTTGATCCGGCCGTCGTAGCCTTCAACAATACAAAGCGGGTCATGATGGCACCCGAGCCATGGCGCAGGTATTTCCATCCCAACAAGGTTGCCAACTTCTCGGTATTGGAGCCGATCTCCTGCAAACCGACGATGTCAGCCCCCGCCGCCTGGATGACCTTGGCGGTCTGGGACAGTGGTTGTCCCCGCCGCGTGCCACCATTGAGCACATTGTAGGTCATGACCCGCAGGCCGGGCTTCTTCGCCTGAGATTGATCAGGATTCGCACGTGTCACGTCAGAGGCAGACACGAGACAAATCATGGCGATGGTAAGAATTGAAACGACTCTGTTTTGCATGATTTTTGGTTAAGAACTTACTTTTTGAGTGACGTGCCGTTGAAAGGGGAGAAGGTGCAATCTCCGCTCAAATTATGAGAAAGTCACAGCTTATCGGAGGCTTCTCAGCTTCGGCGGGGTCTCGCCGCTTTCGATCACTTGGATGATGGTTTTTATTTTGGCGAAAATATCCCCAAAGCCTTTTTTCTCACGGTGCATGTTGAGATCTTTTTCAAGTTGCTTCAAATTGTTCAACTCTGGTTTAGCCGCTGATCCATACTGCGCAAGGGCATTCAAACAACCCATCATGCGGCTCTTTTTGTTCCATCGCTGGAGATCGAGAAAGGAAAGGCAGAGGGGGATTCCTTCTTCGATACGGTGTTTGGCAAGAATCTTCAGACCCTGCATTCGGATGCCGTCGGCAAACATGATACCGCTCGGGGCGGGTGTGACAATCGCTTCACGGATCGCTGGTAATAATGGACGAATCTCCTCGTAGGTAAGCTGGTTGTAGACTGACCCGATGGCTCCACGCGAGCGACCATCTTGGTTTTTCAGTCCTGCAGCCACGGCATTTCGCAGTAAATCACGATCCACACCATCGATGGATCTTTTCAACATTTTTCCGAAAACAGCAGCGCAAATATAGCGTTGTTCCATGCCGCGTGGGTCTGAATGGGATGGCTCATGGGTGATCATTTCTAACAACTGAGGCAGAGCTGGCATGGCTGGCTGGCCGATTGATGCTAGGGCCTCAGCGGCTTTGATGCGCAGCCACAGGTCATTCGATTCTAAAGTCTTCTGCAGGGCGGGCACTGCGGGGGCAGCTTTCCCTTTCATGTGGGCCAGTGTCTGGCAAGCGCCGAGGGCGACTTTAACATCGTCACTTTTGAGCAAGCGAGCCACGTCCGACAGCTTGAGATCTTTGCGTCTCGCCAAACTCATCGCCGCTCTCTCGCGCACCACTGGGGACCAACTCTCTAGTTTGCTGAATAATTCTTTGGTATCCATTGCATCATAGTAGCTAGTGCGATCGATATTGCTCCAGCCACGGCCGTCCGAAATGATTTCTTCGGTTTGTTTCGCTGTGAGATCTGGAACCACCGGAGCTTTTTTCCCGGTGATGATAAGTTTCTTCAATGGAAGGGCGTAGGCCAAGAGGTAGTGGCCAGTTCCGTCCCAATTGCGGGTGCTGTCTGGGCGTGCGCTGGGTGGGCCCTGGTGGCCGAAACTTCCATCCGCCTGACGGCCGAAGTCAAAGTACCAAGCACCGAATTCTTTGATCCAGGCACCGGTAGCATGCGGGCCAGATAGTGCGACACTGGGCAACGACCAACTGATGTTCCAGTAGTTACCGGTGTGGCCTCCGTCTCTTTCAGGGCCGTGTGATGCGAGAGCCATGCGTGCAAAATAGGTCGCTATTTCTTTTTCCCCGAGAAGGTTAAACAACATAGCCGCCATGCCGCACTTACCATTGTCTTCGTGGGTTTGGATCCACGGTGCGTGATCGCCGTACGGTACTGCTCCCTTGCCGGCATAAAAGCGCAGCATCTTGGCACTGCGCTCGATCGCCAAATCCACATCAGGATCCTTCAGTCCAGCCATCCGAGCCAGAACCAATGATGTGGTGAGAGTCAATCCTGGTGCATTCATCATGCCGTAACCGACGAGTCGTCCATCTTCACCAGCGAACTTATGTCCCCAGGAACCGACAATGCTCTGTCCGCGTGCTGCTTCCAGCGCCAGACGCTTCATGCCTGCTTTAAATGAATCGTCGCCAGTGGCCATTTGGTATTCTGCGAGCAAAGTGATCACATAACCGTAGTACCAAGTAGCCATGCCATTGGCTGAAAATTTGGACGCCCACTCGGCCTCACGCTTGATCAGTGGCATGTAGGATTTGTCGCCGGATGCTAGCAATGCCATGGCATTCCAGCAGCGGGGGATGGTTCCTTCTTTGTAGGATGGTTTCACCATACGTTTCGCCAAGGCCTTGCAACCATCCTCTAAAATGCGTTTCGATTTCGGGCAACGGTAAGGAGCTGTGGCGCTGTAGGCGCCTAACACCGGCAATGTGAGAACTACTTTCGTCTGCTTACCACCTCGCCAACGAATCACCGACAGCTTACCAGATTTCGCTTCGGCTGCTGTTAGTGCCTTGGCAAATTCAACCCGCGGGTCGTAGGAGAAGGGCTTGGCTGAAACGCCTAAAATAACATCACCTACTTTGAGTACGCCGTCGGCTGGCGTGCCTTTGCTTACTTTTGTGATTCCTATCTGGCGTCCTTTCGAGGTTTCTAGTTTTTCACTAAAAATCCAGCCCCGCGCACCAGTGGCGCCTAGGTTCCAGTCGTGGGTGGCTTCTTTCGGAATTGCTTCGCCCTTGGTGAGGTCGACATTTTTTAGCTTCACCTTGCGTGCCGCGTCGGCTGAATCGACCAGCAATGCGGAGGTGAGGGTGAGCAGTGTGATAAATGTAGCAGGGCGTATAAAAGCAGGCATGAGGGGGCTAATATGGGGGCTATCTAGACCGATACAACAATATACTGCCGAGCGATGCGGTTTGTGGCTTGAGAACGGGATTTGATGGGGGAAGGTCCATGCTTAAGCTCTGGGGGTGTTATACCACTTAGCAAAACCAAAGAGACAAATGTTCTTTTTGCAGGCTTTAGGATCCAGCATTAGTCTCTTTTGATTCACTAAGTGGTGTTAGGTTTTATGTTCATGCAGGGTCGCAGTAGGGGGGGCGCATGAGTCTGGCTCTCAGCCAGAGAACCAGTCCTAGGGTAGCGTTCCTGCGTCACTCACCCCAGTCTGGTATGAAAATGGCCTTCAGCCAGAGGTAGTTCTACGGTGGTTCTAAGGAGTTCAGAGTCAGATGGGTTCACGGTTTTTCCTGAACTATTGGATAGAGTAATTGTTATAATGTGCAGGGCATATTTCGCTATCGGCGAATCTCATACCAGCCTAGGGAAGGAGCAGCGCGGATTCCCTAGGTCAATGATAAAGGAGCGTACTTGGCTGAAGGCCAAGTTCATCGGGTTGGACAGATGGGGAAGGTTGCTGTTTGAGCTCTGGGGGGGTGTTAGGTTTTATGTTCATGCAGGGTCGCAGTAGGGGGGGCGCATGAGTCTGGCCCTCAGCCAGAGAAGCGTTCCGCAATCCAGTCCTAGGGTAGCGTTCCTGCGTCACTCACCCTAGGCTTGTGAGGTGAGTTACATTCTTGGACCACATGTTAACCTAATATAAATTAGACATATGAAACCAAGAAGACAATAC
>Ga0233410_10000380_pt1 | contig 14548 bp, 19 predicted proteins | sample Na_anoxic_1_MG_FD_179869 | JGI IMG/M metagenome (GOLD analysis project Ga0233410, IMG submission 179869) | Seawater microbial communities from Saanich Inlet, British Columbia, Canada - Na_anoxic_1_MG | ecosystem: Environmental > Aquatic > Marine > Inlet | place: Canada: British Columbia...
CAGATGGAAATTGTGATGGTTCACATGTGAACATAACAGAAACTGAAAATAAATAATATGTCAGATGATAATTTTAACATAGACGGTGATTTTAAAGAACTACAAGAGTTACAAGACTTAATGAGTCGTATTGAAAATTTTAATAATGAAGAAAATGGTGGTAGTGTTGACAACACTAACTATAAAATATCTATTGAAACAAAATTCACTAACTCCTCTAATAATTCTGACCCAGAATACTCCAAAGTAGGTGATAGTGGGTTTGATTTAAGAGCTTATTTAACAGAGTCAGTAACACTTAAACCTTTGGAAAGGAAATTAATCCCCACAGGTTTAAAGTTCGAATTACCACCCAATACAGAATTACAAGTTAGACCAAGAAGTGGTATGGCTTTAAAACATGGAATATCCGTTTTAAACACACCTGGAACTGTGGATGAGGGATACAGAGGAGACGTTGGAGTAATAGCGGTAAATCTAAGTAATGAGGACTATACGATAGAACCTGGTGAAAGAATTGCTCAAGGAGTTATTATGAATGTTATTGGACAGAATATTTCAGTGTTAACAAAAACAAATACACTAACAGATACCGAAAGAGGTGATGGTGGATTTGGATCGACAGGAAAGGAATAAATTAGAATTTAAACCAATTAATAAATAGATATGGAAGAATCAAAAGAAAGAACAATGGATGAGTTAAGACAAGTTAAAACTTACGGTTATACCACACCAAAAACAAAGGTGGTAAATGAATATTATAGAAAAGTTAATTTTGATCCTCAATACATTGTTGATTTAATTCGTGAGACTCCAAATGATGGGGAGTTAGGAAAAGAAATAAGAAAATATTATATAAGTTTAACAAATGATTAGTGTAGTATTTTCAACAAGAAAAGATAACCCATCCCATATTGAACACATAAAGAAAACTTCTGGGATTTATAAGGGGTTAGAAGTTATTCAATATATTAACGATGGTGAGTTTGGGTTAACTGAATTATATAATAGGGCTTTAAAAGAAGCTTCAAATAATATCATTGTGTTTTGTCATGATGATATTATTTTTGATACGAAGAACTGGGGAAATAAATTACTTAAAGTAATGGATAAAAACCCCGAATATGGAATCGTAGGTATTGCAGGGTCAAGAGAACTACCTACATCGGCTAAGTGGTGGCAAAACCCAAACCATATGTACGGTCAAGTATTCCACCAAAAAGATGGTAATAGATGGTTATCTAAATACTCACCAAAAAAACCATTGTTTTTAGACAATGTGGTGGTAGTGGATGGTTTATTTTTTGCTGTTAATAGGGAAATTATAAAAGAGACTTTTGATGAAGATGTGAAAGGTTTTCACTTCTATGATGTGGATTTTTCTTTTAGAAATTACATTAAAGGTGTTAAGGTTGGTGTTACTTCTGACATTGATGTTACTCATTTATCTATCGGAGAGACAAATGAACAGTGGGATGATAATCGAAAGGACTTTGCTGAAAAATATAAAGACGAATTACCTGTTAAATCTAAAAAAATCTTTGAGAAGAGGAATAAAATTAAGGTTTTGATCGGGTGTTTATTGTTTAGTGATTATACTGGATCTGAATTACATATCTATGAGTTAGCAAAGGAATTATCAAAACAGAATTGTGATGTACATATCGTATCACAACTAGGATCAAAGATGGTTAATAGAATTAAAAAGTATGGGGTAAAGTGTTACTCAATACAAGAACCACCTGGATATAAGTTAGGTGATGGTAAGTGGGTATTAAACACACCACAAGGTCAGATAGTTTCTAAGGAAGGACAACTCTATAAAGTTTCAGAAGAGAAGTATGACGTTCTCCACATCAACCACAAACCAATAGGGCAACACCTTCTACAACTATACCCAAACATACCAGCAATTAATACTATTCATTCAGAAGTTATACCTAACTTAGAAGAACCTGTGGAAAATGAAAGTATAAAAAAATATATTGCGATAAGAGAATCTATCGCTGAGTTTATAACTGACGGTTGGGATATCCCAAAGGAGAAGGTAGAGGTAATTTATAACCCTATTGATTGTGAAAGATTTAAACACTACAATACCCCTTCTAAGAAAGTAACATTATTTGTTGGTTCGATAGATTACCTAAGAAAGGAAACCATATTAGATTTAGTAGAATACACTAAACAAAATGATAAAGAGTTATGGTTAGTCGGTGAGAATAAATCTGATTATCTGAGTGAAGTGGTAGGTAATCATGTTAAACATTACCCATCAACATGGGACGTAGAAAAATACGTTAAAGTGTGTGATGAGACTGCTAGTATCTTAATGGGTAGGACTACTATTGAAGGGTGGTTATGTAATAAACCAGGATGGATTTATGAAATTGATAGTAGTGGTAATATTTTAAGTAAGGGTAAACATGAAGTTCCATCTGATATTGATAAGTTTAAATCAGAAAATATCGCAACCGAAATAATAGAACAATACGAAAGTGTAATATGAAATTACTTATAAAATTCCCAACTAGGGGTAGGTCGAATAAATTTTTATCAATACTACAAAAATATATCCATTTACTAGATGACAAGTCAACACAAATAATTGTTACATGTGATAATAATGATCCTGATATGAATCAACCACACATAAAAGAAGTTGTTTCTCAATATGATAATGTTAAGTTATGTTTTGGTGATAGTAAGTCTAAAATAGATGCAGTTAATTATGACTTAGAAGGTGTAGATTTTGATATTGTTTTATTAGCCTCAGATGATATGACACCGATAGTTAAAGGTTACGACACTATAATAAAAGAAAAGATGATTAAACATTACCCAGATACTGATGGTATTTTATGGTTTAATGATGGGTATCAGGGGATGAAACTTAATACACTATGTATTTTAGGTAAAAAATATTACGATCGTTTTGGTTACATATATAACCCACAATACATATCTGTCTGGTCAGACAATGAATTTATGGATGTGGGTAACCTACTGAATAGGCAAACATATTTTGATGAGGTAATTATTAAACACGAACACCCTGATTGGGGTTTTGGTGGTAGAGATGAAATTCATTCACTTAATGGGAAGTATGAAAGTCATGATCGAGCAATTTACAATCGTAGAAAATCTATTAAATTCGGGTTATGAATTTAATTACAATTTTTAATTACCCAAAAGATAATGTCAATTACACAAAGATGTGTGAGTTGTGGTTATACTTTGCGTTTAAATATAAAGGTACATTGAATGTAAAAATATTTACTGAAAACGGTGTAAACGAATCTATTAAGTCAATGATTGACCATTATGGTTTCGAATTATTAAAATTAGAACGAACACCTATTAGTTGGAGTGATCCAAAATTTAAACATAACATAGGATTTAAATTATTTAACTTATGTAAAGAAACGGAGCCGTTCGTATTCATAGACGCAGATGCTTATATCTTAAAAAGTTTAGATACTTTAGTGAGGACATCAAATAACCAAAGAATGGTGATGATTGACCATGAAACCGTTCCTGGTCACACTACCCACATCCCATATAAATTTTTAAATAGTGGGGTTCAAGTATGTAACGACCCAACCATATTAATATATGATGAAATCATTAAAGAAAAAATAATTGCACCTGGATCCGATCAATCTTTACTATATAGTTACTTTAAAACAATTAATTACGATTACAAAAACCCTAATATTGGGTTTGAATGGAATAGTTTTGCGAAATATGTAAATATAGAATATAAAGATAATGAATGGGTAGGTGTAAGTAGTGGTTTAGATTATGTACACCCTGTCTACATTAACCATTACTGGTATGATGCAAAACCATGGCAGATAAATTGCCCAATATTCACAAACACGAAAAATTATGAAAATATTCCTTTATAACGATAATTCTAAAGAATTAACTACACACCATAGACCTTTTAGTTTTAATTGTGAAATTACAAAAGATTTAGAAAAATCAGATAGAATTTTAATTAAACCTTCTGATTATGGTAGGTTTATTAGTGATGAAAAAATGGTAGAATACCAAGATAGTGGGGTTGTCTATACAAATGATGACGACCCTAATTATTTACTAAAAGAAAATAAAGTTAAAAAACTAATTGCCCAACCACTCCATACTAATATTGATCTGTTGGATTACAATGCAACAACAATACCACTAATAATGACGGATCATTTAAAGATTCATTTAGATGAAGAATTTATTGAAGAGTGTAGAAACCAAAAAAAAATATATGATTATTATTTTGTTGGTCAGTTTTATGGTAAGAGAAACATATTAAAAGGTTTTAATGAAGGTAATTCTTTAATAAAACAAACCACATCTATTTACCATTTAAATGAAGAAGAAAAAATTAAAACTATTAAAAAATTTTTATTAGAATTATCTAAAGCTAAGTTTGGTTTTACCCCTAGAGGACTGGGTAGTAATTCTTTTAGGTTATATGAATGTCTAATGGTAGGTACAATACCAATATCCACAGATGTAATAACATACCCTTTTGAAAATGATGTCCTTTGGGATGATTTCACAATAAGGGGGAGTTTAGACAATCTAAATACTCTTATAAATAAATCAAAGGAAATTGACTATGATAGTTTTAGAATTAATGGGATTAACTTTTGGGAAAAGTTTGTAAAAATAGATAAATGTTATAACCATATAAAAAAAATAATATAATATGGGCAAAATTCTAAAAATAGATAATTTTTTTAAAGAAAAAAGAAAAGATAAACCTTACCCACCACACCAAGTGGGTGAAATGTTAGAACACCAATTTTACGAATATTTCATTGATAACATTAACAATATAGATAATTTTTATACTTATATACCAGTTTTATGGACTAATCTATATGCCAATTTTAGGGGTAATAAAAGTATGATACATAATAGAGTTAAAAAAGATGTGATACCACTAGTAAACCCCAACGAAAAATATTTTACAATAGTGCAATCTGCAATGGGGATTGAAATGGATATGCCAAAAAATGTTGTTATTTTTAGCCAAGGTGGTAAAGGTGATATAAAACTACCATTAATATCTTCACCAGTAGATTTTCATATCAAAAATAATAAAAAAGATATATTTGCGTCATTTATTGGTAGAAATACACATAAATGTAGGGAAATACTTTATAATAATTTTAAAGATAAGGATGGGTATGTCATAGACATTATTGGTAATTCATCAACACCTATTAACGATAATAACCAGTCTCACTTTAAAAATATAATGTCTAGGAGTATATTTAGTATATCACCTAGAGGTTTTGGTCCAACTAGCTTTAGACTTTATGAGTGTATGTGGTATGATTCTATACCTGTCTATATTTACGACAACCCTTGGTTACCATATGACAATGAAATAGATTGGGGTTCATTCTGTGTTTTAGTTAATATGGAAGATATTGATAATTTAGATGAGATCTTACATGCTGTGGACGTAGAAACAAAGTTAAATAATTTAATAAAAATAAGAGATGAATACTTTACTTTTGAAGGTGTTATAAGTAAAATAATAAAAAAAATAAAATAATATTAATAAGTGCAATTATGGGATACGACCAAATTTTTAACAAAATGGTTAAAATATATAATAGTGGCCACCATAAAGAAAGAGGGCTTTCTTTATATAAAACAATAAAAGATGTTATTGAAAATAGCATACCTGGTGATTTCGTTGAATGTGGTGTTGCCAGCGGTAAATCTAGCTGTATTGGTTTATTAACTATGTTATCATTAAATGATAATAGTAAAGATATATGGTTATATGATACCTATGAAGGTGTAGAGGGTCAAAAAGGTGGTTTTGATAAGCCATTAGAAAGAGATATCGCACATAATGGTAAATCCGCGATAGAAGAATGGGAAACAGGGAATTTAAGTAGGTTTGAATATGAGGTAAGTGATGTTTGGGTTAAAAATAAATTATTACAGACAGGTTATCCTGAAGAAAAAATAAAAATTATAAAAGGAAAGGTAGAAGATACAATACCACAACATACACCTAAAGAAATATCTATATTAAGATTAGATACTGATTTTTATTTATCCACTAAACACGAATTAGAACATTTATACCCTTTATTATCTGAAGGGGGGTATCTTTTATTAGATGATTATGGTCATTGGAATGGGTGTAAGGAAGCTGTTCATGAATATTTTGGAGGTAAACCGGAAAAAGCTTTTATGGGTGATTATACATTATTAGTCTATAAAAAAGAAAGTAAGTAATGAAGGAGTGGGATATTATTTATAGAGTTGTAGGTATGAAAAGATCGGGTCATCATGCAATAATAATGTGGATGGTAAAAAATATGGATGGTAATATATACCATATAAATAATGTTAATAACCCCGATGTTGCAGATAACCTTAAAAAAATAACTGAACTTAAAAAGGATGGTGGTAAAAATATATTATTCTATAGTATTGAAGATTATGATCCTGATAAAGATTTTAAAATAAATTTTAATACAGTCACTACTGATATATGTGTTTTAAGAGATCCTTTAAATATATTCGCAAGTAGAATTAAGGTATCAAAAACTAATGAACACAAAAATAAAGATTGGTTTTCTGAAAATAAAATTAATTTATATAAAAAACATTTTAATCTATTAAATAATGATAATTTTAAAGTTATTAATTATAGTAAATGGAATTTTGACGATGATTATAGAAAAGAATTATCTTCAGATTTTAATTTAAAAGATTCAGAAAATTTCGAAGAAATTTCATTTCTAGGCCATAACTACCCCTATACTCACGCCAGTAGTTTTAATGATGTAAAAGATGAAATTACTAATGTTAAATTTAATAAAAGACACGAAACACTAACAAAAAAAGAAAAAGATATTATTACTATAGGTGTAGGTAATGAAATAATAACATATTTCTCAAAGTTCATATAGATGTATAATTTAAAAAATTATTGGGGTAATAGATTAGACCCTAACAGCCATTTTGCTGATGATAGTATTTTTTTGGGGAAAAATAAAAACTTCATAAAATCAAATATAACAGAAAATAGTAACATATTAGAAATCGGACCAGGAATTGGTAGGTTAGTTGAATGTTATAAAAATTGTAAAGTAACTGGTTTGGACATTACAGATAAATACAAACAAAGATTAATAGATAATACAAAAAAATACAATATAGAGTATGATTTTATCATCAATACTAGTGAGATATTATTACCTTTTAAGGATAATGAGTTTGATTATGTTATATCATCATTAGTTTTACTACATCAACCACCACAAAATATTAACACAATATTAAAGGAAATGAAAAGAGTTGGTCGAAAAGTTATAGTTATAAGTTCTGTTGGTGAATTTTTAAATAAATCATCACATTGTTTTAACCATAATTACAAAAAAATATGTGAGGAAGAAAGTTTGGTTTATGTAGAGCATGATAATGAACAATATGAGAACCATACTACAGGTTATACATACATTACGATAGAATGAAATTAGGATATAAATGGGATATAATAATTAAAAAAAATAATGGTGAAAGTTATAAGAATTTAACTTTTAACAATTTTATTATGACTGATGTAACAGAAGGTACTTTCATCGCTGACCCTTTTTTAATTAAAAGGGGGGATGTTAATTACATGTTCTATGAAATATGTGACTATAAAAAAGGTAGGATAGCGTGTTCAATTATTAATGATGATCTATCAATTACTGATAGTAAAATAATATTAGATTTTGAAAATCACTTATCTTACCCATTTTTAATGGAGGATAATGGTAAATTATATATGGTACCTGAATCATCAAAAGAAGGTAAAATCTTTATTTTAGAAAATAAAGATTTCCCCACAAAATGGGATATAGTGAAAGAGATAAATATTGCAGGTAAAGATTCTAATATCATTAAAAAAGATGGGGTATATTACCTCATAACTACAATAGGTGATAATAATAACTTATCTGTTTTTTATAGTGATTCTCTTCTTGGTGAGTGGACACTCGTTCATCGAAAAAACTATAACCTTAAAAGTAAAAGAAATGGTGGTAAAATCTTTAAAGATGAAAATGGTGATTTGATCCGACCAACACAATATGATATAAGAGATTATGGTGAATCATTATCTTTTAATAAAATTATTATTAGTAAAGAACATTTTTCAGAAGAAGAGATTATAAATTATCGATCACCAATAAAAGACACTGTTGGTTTACATCATTATAATTTTAATGAAGATTATATTATAATGGACATTAATAAAAAAATAAATTACAATCAAAAAAAATACGTATAATGAAATTAAACTCATATCGAAAATATTATGAATTTTTACCACATGAATGCCCAAGTGATTTACATTTTATAGAGTGGTTAAAAGAAAACAAAATAGGGAATAAAAATATCTTTCATTTTGGTACTGGTGGTCATCACTATGTCGGTAGGGAGAATAAAGATTTCCCACACCCAAATGAAGTTATGGGTATAACTGCACAAAAAGAAGAGTATATTAGTTATATTGACGCAATAATGGAAGATGCGCATTTAAACACACATTATAAAGTCTTATTTAGTGACATATACACACTTAATGAAAAGATAATACCTAATTTTGATATAGTAACTCTTTTTCATTTATGTGAATACTATTACCCCGATAAATCAGACTACTGTAACCTAAATGATGAAACTCTACTAAAATTATTTATCAATAAATTAAATGATGGTGGTAAGATCCTTTTTTATACTAGATCCGCGAAATATAAACTGGTTGAACCTATACTAAAAACTATAAGTAATATTAATATAATCGGAGATTATAAAACATTAAAAATTATTGAGAAGGTATGATAACCATTATAATGCCGACTTATAAAAGAAATGATTTTTTATCTGACAAAAACCACCCAACATTAAATGTTTTAAAAAATTCTTTAGTCGATAAGTTAATTATCGTATGGCAAAATATAGGTGAAAAAGTACCTAATTCTATCATAGAAAATTTAAAAAATCTTAATATATTTGAAAAAGTACACTTTGAGTATCCTGAAAAAAACTCATTAAATAATAGATTTTTCCCCTATAAAACTAAAAATTGTGTATTGTCTATAGATGATGATTATCTCATCACAGATGAAGCGTTAGAAAAATGTTATAAAATTTGGTTGGAAAATCAAAATTCTATAGTTGGTATTGTACCTAGATTTATGGATGAAACGGAATATTCCGGTAAAGCTGCGGATAAAGGATTGGTTTATAAATATAATGTTATTTTAACTGGGGGTGCTATGTTCAATAGTGAGATGCTTAAAATATATTATAGCGATAAAGAAAATTTAAAAATTATGGATGAAATTTTTAATGGTGAAGATATAATGTTTAATTTTATACACAATCACCACTTTAAAACTAAACCTATATATGTCCATGATGATAGGGTCAAAACATGGAAAAGAGTAAAGGGAAACTCAATTGCAGATAGGAGTAATGGTAATCATATGATAAAAAGACATAAAGTTTATAAAATTATGGAAGAAAAATATGGTGATGTTTTAATAACAACTAAAGAAAAGTATTTCATATAATGGTAACTACAGAATTAAAAGGTAGGATAGGTAATCAATTATTCCAATATGTAGTATGTAGAGTAATGTCAATTAAATTAAATACAGGTTATGGTTATTGGGGTTGGGATTGGACAGGGGGTAGTTTCTTTAACTTACCAAAAATAAATAAAAGTAAATCACCATCTTTATTCAAAGAAGGTATTAATAAATTCAATGAAGAACTTTTTCACATAACTGATAATACACACATAGATGGTTATTGGCAATCAGAAAAATATTTTTATGGGTATGAGGATAAAATACGTGAGTGGTTTCATATTGAAGATATTGATATTGGTGATGATCAATGTGTAATACACTTTAGGGCGCAGGATGGTTATTTAACCGATAACTATGTCCTACCAGTAACTTATTTTGAACAAGCTAAAGAAATCATCAAAAAGGAAAACCCCAACGTATCTTTTATGGTTGTTACTGATAATGTTAATATGGCTAAAAAATATTTTAAAGGTGATACTATAGTTTCTAATGACATGAAAAAAGATTTTAAATTAATAAAATCGGCAAAATATAAAATAATAAGTAATTCATCTTTTTCTTGGTGGGCAGCTTGGTTAAACTTACCCAAAAGCAAGATGGTTGTTGCACCTGATAGGTGGATGAATTATAATTATAATAAATTTAAAGAAGATAAATTTTACCCTTATGATGTGAAAACAAAAGGTTTTATTTATGTTTAAAATATAAAATTTAAATAATATGGGACAAAAATTTGTAGAATTTAGTAATTTCAAAACAGAGGGAAGTGGGTTAGGGAATCAATTAAGGGCGTTTATTAAAGCCGTAATAATTTCTAAAATTACTAATAGGGATTTAATAGTTACTAATCACTGGATAAATAAATTATTCGAATGTCCTTACGACAATAAATGGGATAGGGGAATTATTAAAAAAAATTACACAATCAAAAAAATTGATAATGGAAAGGATTATGAAATATATGATTTTAACACAATCAAAGAGGATATTATAGAAACAGGGGGTGGAGACTTACCGATTATTAATATAATTTCAAATAAACATCACAAAGAAAATAAAATAATACAAGATATAGTTAGCGATAAGTATAATTTTTTAAGAAAAACTTTCGTAGATTACCTTCAACAACCTAAAAAAGAATTTGTAGTTAAGAGTAAAAAAATAATAGATTATGATAGTGTAGACTACATAACATTACAGTTTAGAGCTTTTTTTGATGTTGTAAATTCAGAAAATAAAACAATGTTTTTATTAGATGATTTTATTGAAAACTTTATAAAAATAATTAGAGAACAAAAATTAGAAACATTACCTATTTTTATTACAACAGATAAAAATGAAGTAACAAACAAGATAAAAAATAGATTACAAAAAGAGCTAAATAGTAAAATTATAGAGACAAAATATAATTTTGGTCATAGTGCACACACACAAAATATTGAAACTTTATGTGACTGGTTAATTTTAGGGAAATCTAAATTTATATACACAACAGGTACGTCTTATGCGATAACAAGTTCTCTCATTTACAATGATAATTGTATGGTGTATAATAGAAAAAATAAAAATAGAATGATAAAAAATTATATAATAGAACATAACTTATGAGAAAAGAAGAAAAGGAATTTATAGATTATATTAAGACAAAGTATACTGAACCTGTAACACTAGTGGATGTAGGTGCAAATTTAGGTAAATATAGTGATCTTTTTAATAATAATATAATCACTAAAAAAACATATCTTTTTGAACCTATAAAAAGTTGTTTTGATAAAATTATTGTGAAGGAGAACTATCAAAAAATTAATATCGGTATCGGATCTTTTAAAGGTGAAAGTATTTTTTATGAGGCGGAAGGTAAAGAATCACACTCATCTATTGTGAATAGAGAATGGTTATTTAATAAGCCAGAATATAATATCACAAAAAAGAATATTAAAATAGATACTTTAGATAATTTATTAGATGAAAAAATAAATGTGTTAAAAATAGATACAGAGGGTTTTGAGCTAGAAGTTTTAAAGGGTAGTGGAAGATTATTAAAAGAAAGTAAAATAGGTTATATACAGTTTGAATATGGTGGGTGTTTTAAAGACAATAATTTGAAATTAAATGATGTCATAAATTACCTAGATCAGTTTGGATATGGGGTTTATGAACTATTAAACAATAAATTTATACCAATTAATGAATATAGAGATGATTATAGGTGGGTAAATTTCTTTTCAATGAAGAAAAATTAATTTATTATGGTAAAAGGTAATTTACATATATTTTCCTTTGGTGGTTGTGGTACCAGAATGTTTTATAATTGGTTAAAGAATAAATATAAAACCATAACTGATCAACAAACTGTTCATCATGGTTGGCCACCCAACCGTATTGATAAAAATGATAGGGTAATTTATCTTTTTGGTGACCCTGTAAAATCAGTAACTTCTTTTTATGGGAAACACTATGAAAATAATGTTTTTATAAAATATCACGCACTAAATTTAAAAATACCAGTACCGACATTTAATATCGATGAATATATTAAAAGTGGTGTTGATCAATTTAAGTTAATTGAACATTTTAATCGTTACAAAAAAATGGAGAATTGTATTTTAATAAATTACGATTATTTATGGGATGAATTACCTAAAATTTTAGATTACCTAAATTTGTCTAACCATATAGACGACTTCCCAATAAAAAAGTGTAGAAATCCGAAACCATTTATTAATGAAGAGAAGTCAAAGGAAATAGAAAAAATGTATAAAGATACTAACGAAGAAATGAAAAAAATAAGAATAAAAATACAATAAATTATGAGATTAAAAAAATTAAATTTAGGGTGTGGTAACACATTATTCCCTGGTTTTACAAATGTAGATATTCGCAAAGAAACGGGTTGTGATGTAATTGATGATGTCGGTAAGTTATATAAATTTAAAAGTGGTAGTGTTGATTTAATTTATGCTTGTCATGTTTTAGAACATTTTGGTAGACACGAATATAAAAAAGTTTTAGAAAGGTGGTATAACACACTTAAAAAAAATGGAGTGCTACGTCTATCTGTACCAGATATCGGTAAAGTGTGTGAACAATATACCAAAGGGGTATCATTAAAGAAATTAACTGGGTTTTTATATGGTGGTCAAACATATAAAGAAAATTACCATTATGTAGGGTTTGACTTTAAAACATTAGAGAAGGATTTAAAAGATGTTGGTTTTACAGATGTCAAATTATGGGATTGGCGGGACACTGAACATTCACATATAGATGACTTTTCACAAGCATATTTACCCCATATGGATAAAGAGAATGGTGTTCTTATGAGTTTGAATGTAGAGGCAAAAAAATAAAAAATATGGATTTAGAAAAAGAGATTAAAAAATTATTATGTCGAAATAAATAAATAATATAAATGGGAAAAGAAGTGAAAAAAGAAAATAGTGTTTATGGGGATCGTAAATGCCTCATCACCGGAATAAATGGGCAAGATGGGTCATACCTCGCAGAATTTTTAATAAAAAAAGGGTATGGAGTATGGGGTACAGTAAAAAGAAACTCTGTTTCAGAAACACAATCAACAAGAATAGAACATCTTCGTTCATCAGGTAAAATTAATTTAGAATACGCCGATCTTACAGATATGGCATCACTAGTAAGGGTATTACAAATGGTACAACCAGATGAAATATATAATTTAGCTGCTCAATCTCACGTAAAAGTTAGTTTTGATCAACCAATATACACAGCTAACGTAACAGGTTTAGGAACACTTAATTTATTAGAGGCGGTTAGAATGGTGTCACCACATTCAAAAATATACCAAGCAAGTTCATCTGAAATGTTTGGGAATAACGTAGACGAAGATGGTTATCAAAGAGAAACAACCCCATTATCGCCAGTATCACCTTATGGATGTGCTAAAGTATTTTCCTACAATATTTGTAGAAATTATAGAAACTCTTATGATATGAAAATATGGAATGGGATATTGTTCAATCACGAATCACCAAGACGTGGAACTAATTTTGTCACTAACAAAGTTGTAAAAGCAGCAGTTAAAATTAAATTAGGATTACAGGATAATTTACATTTAGGTAATTTAGACGCAACTAGAGATTGGGGACACGCTAAAGATTATGTTGAAGCTATGTGGTTAATGTTACAAACTGACACCCCAGATGATTATGTGTGTTCTACAGGTGTTTCCCACTCAGTCAAAGAACTTTGTGATTATGTTTTTAATAAGTTAGATTTAAACTATCAGAACTATGTTGTTATTTCAGGTAAACATATGAGACCCGAAGAATTAACGGATTTAAAGGGGGACTCAACCAAATTAAGAAGTAAGTTGGGTTGGGAACCTAAATATACGTTTGAAACGATGTTAGATGAGATGGTAGAGTATTGGTTAGAATATTATAAAGAAAAGAATATTATATACGTGTAAAATATTATAAAATAACATTCACAATATTTAATTAATACACTATTATTAATATATGAGTAAAAGAAAATACAAAGAAATCCCAGAAGAAGAAATAATTGAGATGGAACAATATCTTAATAGAAACAACATAGAAGAAGATAAATTATTTTCAACCATATCAATAAACATCAAATGTAAAAGTGAAAATCAAAAGAAGTTAGTTAACTCAATAAAACAAAATGAGATTACCATATGTAGTGGGTTACCAGGAAGTGGTAAGACATTTTTATCATGTGCGGAAGCCTTAAAGTTAGTTAAAAATAAATCTAAATATAAAAGAATTGTTTTAGTAAAATCTATTGTACCACTTAAAAATGAGGAGATAGGACATTTACCTGGTGATTTAAAAGAAAAAATGGCTCCGATCATGGAATCATTTACTGATAATATTAGAAAAATTGTTGGTAGGGCTAGAATGGAAAAATTAATGGAGTTGGGG
>Ga0233410_10000381_pt1 | contig 14521 bp, 16 predicted proteins | sample Na_anoxic_1_MG_FD_179869 | JGI IMG/M metagenome (GOLD analysis project Ga0233410, IMG submission 179869) | Seawater microbial communities from Saanich Inlet, British Columbia, Canada - Na_anoxic_1_MG | ecosystem: Environmental > Aquatic > Marine > Inlet | place: Canada: British Columbia...
ACTTATTTCTCTTATATCACTTATTTCTTCCCATAATTTTACATTCATATCCCTTATAAAAGAAGCTTGCACTTTTTGACTTCGCATTGGATAATCGAAACTAGTTCTTAATCCCAATGGAGTTTCAGCCCACAAAATAGTACCATCTTTAATTTGATTAAATTGAAAGTTATAATCATAGTCTTCAATACCTTCTACATCAGTGTCTAATTTTTGAAACTTAATTTCGGTTTCAGATTGAAAAAATAAAGCTTTGAAAACATCAAGACTTGGTCTATCTAATTGTGAATTTTGAGGCAAGTAAGGTGAAATTTTAAAATTACCAAATAAACCGATTGTTCCTATTTTTTCTTGAACTTCTTCTTTACCATATAAGAAGATTAGCTGATTATAGTGTTTTTTAACTAAACCAGCTGCAAGATTATATCTCTCTAAATCACCTGAAGATTCGTTATATGTTTTTATATATTTCAAAATATTATTTCCTAAACTAGCAAATTGTTTACCTACTGACGAGAGTTGTTCTGAAACAAGATATATGTTTTCTCTTGGTTCTTCAGAAGTTTCATATTTTGATAAAGCCTTTGTTGTTTTATCCACTGCTTTTTTAAAGTTATCTTTTACTGCTTGTCTTGCATTTTTTCCTGTGTCTAAAGTAACATTAAAACTTTCATTTAAAAAATTTTTTACTATTTCTACTGATTCTTTTTCGGGTAATCTTTCTTTTACATTTGAAAATATTTTTTCCATTGTAGTAGTTGCAAGAGTTAATTTTGATGCTAGTTCTTGAAAATTCATGTCTATCATAGCTGAATTAGATTTATTAAGTTCTTTTAATGATTGTTCAATTAATTTAGTATTAATTGATTCTATTATATCTCGTTTTAAATCTGAAGTTATAGAATTATCTTCTTCAATATTTTTTAATAATCCTTTAATATCTGAATTAGCAAGTAATTTTTGCTTTTCTTTATCATTTAATTTGTTTATTTTTTCTTTCAGTGAATTTATTTCACTTCCAAGATAAATAAATGCTTTAACTTTTTTTATGGAAATATCTTCTAAACCGGTTGTTTTTTTCATATAATCAGTCAATAACTCCATTGTTTCAGTTGATATCTTTGTAATACCTTGATTTTTTAAAGTTTCACTAACTTGCATCAGAGTATTACCAATAACATTTTTTGTTTCTGCTGATTTAATTGTTAATGTTTCTATAATTCCTTTAGTAAGTTGAAAATTTATATCTCTCTCAGTGTTAACTTGAATCACTACTTCATTTTTAAGTTTAAAACGTTTTTCTTTATCCATCATTTTTACATATAAATCCAAATTAGGAATTTTTGAAGCAATTAATTCAGTATAATTAAGATTAACAACCTCGTTGTCGCCTTCATTACCTATAATTTGAACACCTTTTAAGAACAATCTGTTTCCGAATTTTTTAAATAAATAAAGTAGTATAACAATCGATGATAAACCACCTAATATTGCTAACACTGCTGGTTGAGATGGAATATTATTTATTGTTGCGTTTATTAAAACAGTCAAAGCGAAACCAAGTATTGCTAATATTGAAAATATAGGAAAACCATAATTAATCAAAGCATATTGAATAATACTACCAAGTGAATTTCGTAATATTTCTAAACCACCATTCAAAATTGGAGGTAGTAAAGCAAGTAAACTTAAAATTGCAGTGATAATTGAAGGTTCGGTATCTTCATTGTCGTTATCATTTTCCTTGTCATTATCATTTTCCTTGTCATTTTTAGGAGGCTCTGTTGTTATAGGAGGCTCTGTTGTTATAGGAGGCTCTGTTGTTATAGGATTAACACTAGGACTTGTAGAATTTTTCTCATTTGTTTCATCATTTCCTTGATTTTGATTTCTTTTTTTCTTATTCTTATCAGTATATCTAAATATTTCATATCCAAAAACAATAGATAAACTAATAGCAACAAGATAAATAAGAATATTCTTTCTATAACTATAAAGTTTTGCTAAGTAAATATTATATTCATAACCTATTATACTCTTTTGAACTACTTTATTTGTTTTTTTCTTGTTTTCTAATTTTTTTTTCAAAGTTACTGTATTTTTTCTGTTTTTAACTTTCATCATTCTTATTATATTTGAGAAAATAATAAAATTTAAAATAATTTATTATTATCATTTGTTAAATCATCTTCAATTTGAAGTGGTGAATTCGAAAATGAAGAAATAGATTTCATAGCAAAATGAAAAGGTAATTTTACTTTGTCGTAAATATTTTCTACAAAATCAATATGATTTTCCATTTTTCCAGTACCAATTTTCATTTCTTTTAACAAATTTAAAATACTATCTAATTTAATTTCTATTTGTTCTAATCTTTTATTTATATTATTAATGTCAGTCATATCTATTTTGTTTCAAGAATAGTTTATATTTTATTAGTTATATGTATTTTTCATTATTTTTTTTCGATTAAACCAAATTTCTTTCATTCTTTTTGATTCTAAATTTGTATTTTCTAAACCTTTCATAAAATCTTCAACTTCTCTTACAGTAGTTTTACCATTTTTTCTAATATGGTAAGGATTTAATGGTGAACCAGCCATAGTATAAGTATCTGTAACAGTTATGTAAGTTATATACAAGATTGGAATAACAATTAAAAGAGTACTCGAAATTTGTTTCGTTACTCTGTCTGAGCGTTCATTAAGCTTAGTAAAACAAGTATAGCCATCTTGAAAATATGTACGAATCAATTCAATTGAGAAAGTGATAAGTAAAGTTATTATTACCACCATTAAACTTAATCTACCAGCTCCTTTATATTTGTTGCCTCCATTTGTTATTGCATTAATATTAGAATATGGAAATATATCTAATGGTATGCGATTTATCAAAAGAAGAAATAAAACGAATAAAGTTATTAATGTATTAACGTATTTACGTGTATTGTAATTTATTGAAAATCCAATTAAAAGTATTAAAAGTAAAGGAAAAGAAATCGATAAAAACCATTGTATTGGTTTATAAATATTAAAAAATTTTTTTAATCTTGAAATCCAATAATATTCTAAGTGTTTTACACTTTTATTTATAAAAGGTGTTTTATCTATTTCAGAAACATAGATTGGGTTATTACATTCCATACAAATATATCTATGTTCATTTTTATATCCAATATCAAAATCCATTATTTTAATTTTATTTATATATTATAGAAGAATTTTTATTTATAAAATATTAAAGTATCTTGATCTAAGTCTGAATAAAGAACTTTAAACTGAAAAAGATCGCTTGGTCCAGCTTGAATACTTGCTAACACGATATCATCGTTTTCTTTTAAAAAGTCTCTAGTTACATATTCAACTACTGATTCTAAATTAAATCCACAATTTGACCATTTTCTACAAATTTTTGTTACATCATATTTTTTATTATCAAAGTTAACCGTTGCATTAATAACTTTCTTCGAATGAGCAGAATAATTTGATGATAAAGGTAAATACATTTCGCTATTAATATTTAAAATAAAACAGTATTCTTCTCCTAATAAAGATCTTCCTTGAACTTCAATTATACTTTCACTAGGAATATCAAGACTATTATATAAATATTCAGCTTGAGTTTTAAAATAACCAATTTTTGGTTCAGTGAGTTTAATTTCACGTGTGATATCTTTTCTTAAATTTCCTTGTGTTGCTAAGACTTTATTTACTGAACCATAAAATCCGATAAATCGATAAAATTTAGTTTGTATTAATTTTAAATTCACTTCAATTAAAAATCGACCATTTTTTCCAGCTACTAATTCCATAATATTTACTAGGATTGGTTTTATTCCTATTAAAGCTATAGCTGCATTAGCAATTATCAGTGTACTTAACATTACAAACATATTTTCAATCCTTTAGTAAAATATAATAAAGATAACAAAATTAAGTTTTTATTTTTTAAGTTTCCCATGAAATTAATAATTTATTATTTTCTCTTGAGACGTTATATTCTAATTGAGTCAAACGTTTTTTCAATTGTCTTGCAAGAAGAATTGGATCAGCTAAAGATCCGTCTAAAACGAAGGATGGTGTTTCGAATTCTATATATTCTTTACCTTGTTTTGCTGAATTTTCAATAATCTTCATTAATCTATTAAACGTAAGGTTATAATTGATATCTTTTTTATAATCAGTTCTCTGACATAATTTTCTTGCTTCACTAGCTCTAATTATTGTACCCGGATTTTCACAGAAATCCATTTGTTTATTTATATATATAATAAAGACGATATATTTCCAATTATTTTTTTAGATTACTTAATAATTTATTTCAAAATAATTTTAATAATTTTAGTTACAGTCTGTATCTACTTCAGTTAAAGTTAAACCACAGTAAGCTCTTCCACTTTTCTTATATTCAGCACAATTATAAATACCAAGATTTTCAGAAGTTTGAAGTAAGAAATTCATAAGTCTATTAAAAACTGGACCATGATCGCCGTCTTCTCTAAATTCTTTATCGGCAGAATGAGCAAGTTCGTGGACTTGAACTCTAAAAATTGTATTTACAGAATTCCATTGATTGGTATCGTATTTATTTCTTAAACAAACTTCTATTAATTCTCCTTTAGCTGAATTGCTTCCTACAGTTTTGTCATGAGGATTATGATATTCAGCATATGGGATCTTTTTATTATAATGTTTTTTTACTAATCTTCTCATGTTTTCAGTAATATCAGTACCATCTTTTGCAACAGTTCTTCCATTACCATCTAACATTTCATCTAAAGATTGTAACAAATATTGAGATCTTCTGCTTACTTCTGCTAGAGTATTTGCAGCTTTCTTTTTATCAGGTAAAGAAGCCGATACAAAATATATTTCATTATCAGGATCAGCTCGCATTTTTACGACTTTGTCTTTTCCATCTGGATCTTCTTTATTTGTAACTTCAATAGTTGGTTTACCGTCTGGTCCTTGAACAACTTCTCCTAAAGTAATTGCTTCTGCAGGGGTAATTTCATCTACACTTTTTTTCTCTTTTGACTTTGGTCTCAATTCATTATTTCGTTTATCTTTTGGAAAAAAAGCATATATTATTGCTATAATAAGAAGACCAACTGACAATGCTAATAATAAATTATAATTGGTATTGCTTTCATTTTCATTATTTTTATAAACAAAATTTTCTCTCTGCATAAATAATAATACAAGTAAATAGAAAGAAATTAAATGTAAAATTGTTAAATCAATGAATTACAATAAAGGGATTAAAAAATATGAATATTTTATATGTTACAAATTTTTAAAAGATATGAAGAATAAAGATCCATTAACATTATTATTTTTCTTACATTTTATTATAGGTTTTGATTCAGAAGATAGCAATCAAATCTTAAAAAGAATTTCTACTGGAGAAAATATATACGATTATATAAAATATCTTCTTTAGTAAAAAAGGAACAATGGGAAAAATTAAAAAAGTTAAAAGCAAAGATAAAAATAATGATAATACTCTTCTAGGTTTAGCTGCTATTACTGGAACAGCAGTATTAGGTGGTGCAATTTATTTAGCAACTAGAGATAATGATAGTGAAAGTAGTGATGAAAAAAATGGAGAAAAAGAAAACAGTACAATAGTTAATAACAAAGTAATAGATTATCTTCCAAGTGCAAATACTTTGCCATTTCCGATTTTACAAGATGAAGCAACACCAGTAAATGATAATTCTCCTTTAGAATTAAGCAGTGTGAATCTTTCAAGTAAAAATGCTTATGGTCAAGCTGTCGATTCAGATGGTTTAATGAGTAATTCTAGTTTTTTTACATTCTTAATATGGTGTAAAATTTTAAAAACAAAAAGTAATTCCTTTACAATTGCATCTAGATATAATGAAAGTAGTCTAGGAGTTGAAAAAAAGAAAATATGGAAGCTGAATTATAATCCAGATCAATCAATTACAGCTGAACTTTACAAAGATGAAAATAATTATTTAATAATTAAATCAAAACCTTTTAGTGTTAAAGCTGATGGTCAATGGGTTTTACTTGGTTTACATTATAACATGTTTGAAAAACCAGAAAATACAATCGAAATTTCAGAAAATCAAAATAATAGTCCTTCTCCTTCTTCGTCTCAATCTTCATCTGAAAAAAAATATTTTAAATCAAAATTCTCTGTAAAATTTGATATTTCAAGTAATGGAAAATATTTACCGATAACAGAAAATGGAAAAGGTAAAATTAATCTTGGGAATAAAATCAAAGATTATAAAGGTTTGCCTTTAATAATTAACGGTTATTTAGATGATCACACAGTAAGAGACTTAGGTGATATAGTTGTTTCTAACATGATGATTTATCATGATTATTTAAATGCTATAACTATAAATAATTTATATAACAGAGTTGATCCAATTCAAGTTAATAAAAATTTGAAATGTTATTGGAAAATAAAGTCGAGTAAATTTCTTTCAACTTATCCAATGGTTGAAGATTCTGTTTCATATAACGATATGATATTTTACTATACAGATAGAGGCGTTTTGATACAAGATGTACCTACTAAAGCAAAATAAATAACATAATTAATTTACAATTTATTTCTCTGTTAATTATAAAAATGAAAAAATCAAAGACAAAAAAATCAGAAAATAATTCAAATGAATCAAGTAATAAACAATTAGGTTTTGCATTTGCTGCAATTTGTCTTATCATAGCTGTTGTAGTAATTTTTATTTTAATGCGTCCAAAAGATGAAGATGATGAAGATGATAAAGACAAGAATTCTAATTCTCCGAAACCGTCTGAAAAAATGAAACTAATGTCAGTTCCTGATGATTTTTGCGTTACTAGAGGATGTGTCTCATCTGAAATTTATAATTCAAAATCACCACGTGTTATAAAAACTGGTACCAATAAATTAAATGACGTATTGATAAGAAAAGTCAAAATAATGGGAGCATTACAAGCTTCAGACAGTGGAACACCAGGAGTAATTACGGTAAACAGTAATTTCGGTTTAACTGATAATCACGTTAAAGAGCTTATTAATACAGCTCATAGTTTAACTAAAGTACCAAAAAATATGATAGTTCTAGATTATCAAGTTAAGAATAAGGTAGGTGAAATGCGAATTTTACAATTACCTGAACCAATTTTAAAGTTTTCTGGTGAAACAAAACAAGTTGGACCAAATGTAATTATTTCATATGGCAAACAAGGTTCACTTGATTGCCCAGTTTGTAACATTTAATTTATTAAAGTTTTATTTAAAATAATTTTTTTTGCTTCAATTTTGTCTTTTTTAATTTTTAGAATAGATGGATAAAACTTTAGTTTTTTTAGTTTTGGCAATGAGTGGACTTTTTGCTTTAGCTATAACTTACAATAAGTTACAAACAAAAACAGTAAAATCTAATCATGAAAATTTTAAAATTAAAAGTTTTAATTCAAATGAATTTCAAGTGATTGAAAATCCGGGTTACGGTGATTGTTTATTTTATTGTTTTAAACAAGCATTAGAAAGTATAGGAGTGAAAACTACTATTAAACAGCTACGTTATAAAGTATCTAAAAGCATGGACAAAGAAAAATTAGAAACTTTAAAAACAATATATCTTGTAGCTAAAAATGATAAAAATTATGATATATTAAAAGATTATTATTTTATGGAAAACGTACATACTTTGAAAGATTTAAGAAAAGTAATAATGACAAGAGTTTATTATGGTGATGATATGGCAATAGCAGCACTTGAAGAATATACTGGAATCAACGTTGTTGTAATAAGCAATGGCGTTGAACAAATAAGGTTGGAAAAACCTAAAGGTAATAACTACATAGTACTAGTTTTAAAAAATATACATTATCGTCTATTAGGTACAAGAAATGGCAAATTTGTTTTCAAATATAAACCGTTTGAGGCGATTGAAGCGGCTAAAATAAAATTCTAAACTAATATTAAAATGATTATATATACTTTTGCTGATGATGCCATCAAAGAATATGCTGATATTTCATCAAGTATAAATGAAGCATATTGTAAAAAACATGGTTATAAATGGATTAAGAACTCTAAGAATACTTTAGATAAAGGAACTTGGGATCCTCATTGGGAAAAAGTTGTAATGACAAGAGATATATTAAAAAAAAATAATGATAAATATATATTTTGGCTTGACGCAGATGCTGCTTTTAACCAGAATGATATAAAATTAACAAGTTTTAGTAAAATTCATCCTGATGCTAATATACTTGTTTGTCACGACGGTTTAAATAAAAGTGATGAAAAAGATAATATGCAACCTTATTTTGTAAATACAGGTGCTATGATGTTCAAAAACACTAAATGGACTAAAGCTTTTGTTAATAAATGGATTAATGATGCAGGTGTTTTTAAAAAAAACTCTCCACTCCAAGATCAAGATAAGTTTGTTGAGATGTTAAAAAATGATGAAATGTCTTGTTTAAGTAAAGGAAAAATCAAAGTTCTACCAATGAACGCTTTTAATAGTCCATTTGCAAGAACAAAAGGTGATAATTTTGTCGTTCATTTAATGAAAAAAAGCACTAAAGAAAGAAAAAAAATTTTTAACGATATTAAGAATAAACAAATTTCAGAAGAAAAGAAAGATTTGAATCCTCAAGAAATTATTGATATAGCATATAATACAAGAACAGTATCTCCTCAAACTAAAGTAGCAATTGTTACAATGTATGATGACCCAATAAAATCATATGCTTCATATGCTACAGCAGTTATGAATATGTATGCTTTTAAACATAATTATGAAGTAATTGTTATACGTGATCGTTTAAGTGATAGAGCACCACAATGGGACAAAGTTTTTGCAGTATGGAAAGTTTTAGAAAAAAAAGATCATGATTATGTATTTTGGTTAGATTCTGATGCAACTTTTAATGATTTCAACAAGAATCTACTTGAAGATATTATAAAACCAAATAGTGCTAATAAAAATATTATAATTGGAGATGATTCAGTAAATAAATCTCAATCAACGGTCGATAAAAAACCTAATAGTATTTTTGTTAATACGGGATCATTCGCCATTAAAAATAACGACTGGTCCAGAAATTTTCTGAAAACTTGGTGGGAAAATCCTATGGGAAAAGAAAAAGAAAGATATCATGAACAAGATGTTTTAATGAGTTTATATGATCAAAATAAAAATAATTTAAAAGATAATATACAGGTGTTAAAATATGACATAATAAATTCTGCATTTAATGAACTACCTTCTAAAGGAAACTTATCAGGAGGAAGAAATGATACATTTATTATTCATATGATGGCTAGAGGACGTGACGATAGAAAAAAATTTTTTAAAAATCATTACAATAAAAAAATAAAAGAAATAAAACCATACGAGTTCTTTTATCCTGATGGTTTTATACAAGAGTTATCGAATGAAAAAGAAGAAAATGATAACTTGATGATGATGATTTTAATTGGGTCAATTTTATTAATTATTCTAGTTGCAGTTATAATATTTTTTTATAAAAAAAAACAAATACCAAATTCAAAAAAATATGGAAAAAAAATTAATTCCAAGTATAACTCCGTTTAAAACCAAATCGAAAGGATGGATGAATTTAAATTTAAGACCTGTTGATGTTAGTTCTAAACTTTCATTTGAAGAATGGAAAGAAAAATATGGAAAATTTTCTCGAAAAAAAAAATATAATTTAGCAAAACAAGAAAAACAGTATTTAACTTACTTAAAGAAAAGAAGAAGAAATGTTAAAATGTCACCTGGAACTGCAGCGACAGTTTCAATCAAGTGTGAGAAAAGTTTTAAAAGTTGTAAAATGAAAAGCAATACTAAGCCTTTTTTAATGGATATGTATAAAACTGCATATGCTGCGACTGATTTTATGATACATATGATTGATTCATTTGAGACTTGGTGTAATCAAATGGGAGTTGAAGAAAATGAATTATCATTTCAAAAGTTTGGTAATATAGTTGAAGAAGATCTTCCAATTTCAAAAGAAATAAATGATGGAATAAATAAATTTTCTTATAATTTCACAAATCTTCGAACTTTTCAACCTTGGCCAGATACTCCCCCAAATCAATATACTGTTTCTTTAGATAATGAATTTTCAAATTTAAGTTGGTCAATACCTTAAAAATTAAAAAATAAAATAAATATATTTATTATTAATTAATTTTGATTATTTTTTATAATTTCTTTGTACATTTCTATATATATTGGGTTGATTCTTATTTGTCTTTTTTTCCATTTTTTTGACGCTTCATTCTGCTTTAAAAATCTTGAATCAAGACATTGAGATCTTGATCGAGTAACATAAGGTAATTTAGGATCAAAAAAAACTCTATGATCATTATAAGCTCTATTACAATTTTGTTTTGTCTTAGTTTGATTGAATTCACCTGGTACAAAATTATAATATAATGAATTATTTTTTAAAAACTCTTTACTATCAGTCCATTCATTATAATTACAACAATTTCGAATTGCTCCAAGAAGTCTGATTTGATATTCATCAGAACTTTTTTTTGGACCTTTTTTTTCAAGTTCTATCCATTTTTCAAGTAATTCTTTGGTTAACTTTTCTTGTCTTTCATCATTAAAAACACCATATTTTGATCTATATCTTATTGGTTGTTCATCCCACTCTAAATAAATATAATTTTCTTTATCTTCATTTTCATGAATATGTGAAAATCCAATTTTCTTGTTAACTTCAAATTCATTTGATTCTAATCTTTTTCTTTTTTTTAAAATTGTAGAAGATTCAGAAGATAAAAAAGAAACTGGATCATCTGAAAGAAGCTCTTTCATGGTTTTATCAACTGCAGTTGAAAATGATGAATTTAAGTATGAACTATCGAGGCTTTTATTATTATATGTAGTTGTATTTTTGTCAATATCTTCAAGATCTAAAAAATCGGCAGTTGAATTTGGAATTGAAAATAAAGAGCCAATTGATTTGATAGATACTGTTGATTTTGGAGTAACAATATCTTCTAATTTTTCTAAATTATTAATTTGAATTTTTAAATTAACTCGTCTTTTTTTGCTTTCATGTAAAGTTTCTACAATAGATTTATTGATTTCATCTTTCTCATTTTGATTATTATTTAAATTCGAATTCATTTTAAATTATTTTTATTTAAGTTTTGGATTTGAATTAAAAAAAATTTAAAAAAATAATTTTATTTTTATAGAATTATCATAAATCAAATAAAATAAAAAAGTTTAATTATATTAGAATAAATTCGATTTTGATTGATACTTTCTTGAAATTTTAATTTGCAGTTTCATTTTTTCAATAATTAAATCGACTCTTTGTAAAAATTAAGTTAACTTTTATATCTAATTTGTTATTAAATAATGAATTTAGATATAAAATACTGGGATCCTTCTAACATGAAAGATGGTGCTGTTATTCTTATTGTAGGAAGAAGAGGATCAGGAAAATCAACCGTGGCAGAAGATTTGATGAGTTATAAGAGGGACGTAAAAAGAGGTGTTTGTGTTTCTGCAACAGAAAAAGCAAACAAGTTTTGGAGTAATCATATACCCTCATGTTTTATTCATTATTCTTACGATGATAAAATAACGAAAGATCTTTTTTCTATGCAGAAAAAAGTAAAACGAAAAACTGGAATAGTTGAACCTGCATTTGCAATATATGATGATTTAATGTTTGATAAATCTTTTGTTAAATCAAAAATGACTAGAAGGGTTTTTATGAACGGTCGTCATGATGGAATATTTACTATTGTAACCGCTCAGTGGATAATGGACGTCCCACCCGACTTGCGTGCAAATATTGATTATGTCGTAGTTTTACGAGATAATATTCGAGTTAACAGAGAACGTGTTTACACTTATTTTGCAGGTGTATTTCCAAATTTTTCTAGTTTTGATGAAGTAATGCAAAGTTGTACAAATAATCATGAATGTCTTGTATTAGATCAGACTTCATTAAGTTATAATATTTCGGATTGTGTTTATTTTTATAAAGCAACACCTGATTTAAAATATAAACTTGGTTCAAAAGAGTATTGGCGATATAGCCAAAAAAATAATGAAGAAGATTTTGAAGAAAATTCTGATTTTTCAGATTCTGAAAATGAGTTTTCTACTCGAAAAAAAAATAACGTCCGGGTCAGAAAACGTTACCCGAAATAAAATAAAAAAGTTAAAATAAAAAAAAAATAAAAATATTTTTTTAATTTTTTCAAAACCGAAATAAATTTTACATTTAAAAAATAAATTTTAAAATTACTAACCTAAAATAAACATGATTAAAAGTGAAGAAAATAATGCTCTTAACTCAAAATCAGGTGATTTCTTTGGAGAGATTTTTCATCTTTTAACTGAACCATGTTATAAAGATACACTCCCATTAAAACAAATTATTGTACGCGACTTTCTTGGCAGAGATGTTATTGCATGGGAAGAAGGATTAATAATGATGCCTTGTTTAGATGATTCTTTTTCTTATTTTAAATTATATAATAATGAAGCTTCATATTCAGACGTATTAGACACAATTATTAATGATCCTTTAATAAATACAAAATTTACACTTGCATTACCAAATAATCATGAAAAAGATTTATTTTATATTGTCAATGGAGATGCTGATGTAGCTGGCATAGTTAGGACTTTGCCTACTTTTGGTTACTTAATAATTTGGCGAGGTTCACCAACTTTAATCGGAATTCAAACAGAGATTAATTTCAAAAATGCTATATATAGATACGCTATATCTTTAAAATCGGTTTGTAAAGATAAAAGTTTACGAGGTGGAAAAGATATCGATATTACAAAATTTTAAGATTTTCAGCAATAACATTATCAAATGTATATTTTAAATCATTGATTGTTGTATCATTAATAATTGTATAATCTATTAATCTTTCAGAAATTCCATTTTCACTTGAATGCTTTGCTTCCTTTTTACCCATTGTAGCTATTGTTTTTCTAATACCAGTTTCAATCCGAATTATAGGTACGCCAAGATATTTCAGATATTCAGCTTCTTTATCAAATCTAACATCACTTATAACTATTCTATGAGAAGTTGAATTATTTAAATCGTTAGCTAATGAAGCAATAAAAAAATCATCTCTAATATATTTTCGTAATATATCCGTGCCAAGCCATTGCATTAATTTTCTTGGACTTTGATTCCATACAGGATTTTCTTGTTCTTTTGCTACAGTATCATTTAATGTTTCAATAGGTATAGAGAATAACTCTGAAACACCTTTTTTCAATGGACCTGCAAATGATTTTTTTTCAAAACCATAATTTTTTACAATGTGATCTGCTAAAGTGTCTTTACCACTGCCAGCTTTACCTGTAATTCCAATTATAAACATAGGTCTTTTTAATAAAGGAATATAAAAAGGAATTACTTCACTTGAAGTTTCAACTTCGCTTTTTCTACATAAACTAAAAATCAAACCCATGTTATTTTACCTGTAACTATCGATTTTTTGTTTTTGTTTTAGTTTTTACTTAAAAATTAAAATTAAAAACAATTTATTTCTGTTTTTAATTATAAACTATGAAAATTGCGATAACTTTTGGTACTTTTGATATGTTACACATCGGTCATATTCGATTAATTCAAAGAGCTTCAACTTATTGTGATAAACTGATTGTAGGTGTTAGCACAGACGAATTAAATTTTAATAAAAAGGGAAAGAAACCTTACTTTAATTTAGAAACTAGATTAGAAATGATAAAAAATATTAAAGGTGTAGCAATAGTTTTTAAGGAAGAAAGTTTAGAAAAAAAGAAACAGTATATTGAAGAAACTGGCGCTGAAATTTTGATAATGGGCGACGATTGGGAGGGAAAATTTGATAAACTAGGAATTGAAACATTGTACTTATCGCGTACTGAAGGTATTAGTACTACTGATATTAAAAACGGTACCGTTCAAAATAATTTTAAAAATTAATTAAAAATTTACTTATGATTATGAATAAATAATAAATCATTATCCATTCTTTTTCCTGACTGTTTATATCCAAATGATTTTAATATTGATATTGCTTCGTTTGATGTTTTAGATTTTGCTTCATTAAATTCAATTTCAATAAAAATAGCTGGTTTATATTTTCTAATTGATTTTTCAGCTCCTTTTAAAGCTTGTGGTTCACTGCCTTCAACATCTAATTGTAATATATCAATTCTAGAACCATCAAGAATATCATCTAAAGTTCTAAATGTTACTGAACCATTAGGATTTTCTTTAACTCGCCACATTGCAGAGTAATTTTCATCTTTTATTACGTTTCCTTTTGTTTTTTTATTCCATAAACCTGAATTAATTACATCTATTTTTACATTTTCAATTTTAGCCATGTCTTTAATAAATTTTGCTTTTGAATCATCAGGTTCAATTGATATTACTTTGATATCATTACGACCACTTTCTTTCCATTTTGTTTTAAGAAATAATCCTGTGTCACCAATATGAGCACCAGAATCAACAAAAACAGCATTTTTGGGCAA
>Ga0233410_10000382_pt1 | contig 14470 bp, 14 predicted proteins | sample Na_anoxic_1_MG_FD_179869 | JGI IMG/M metagenome (GOLD analysis project Ga0233410, IMG submission 179869) | Seawater microbial communities from Saanich Inlet, British Columbia, Canada - Na_anoxic_1_MG | ecosystem: Environmental > Aquatic > Marine > Inlet | place: Canada: British Columbia...
GGGGATATGGATTTAGTATTCTTGCACTATTTGGATTAATTATTAGTTCCTTTGCAATTTCGACAAAAATACAATTATCACAAGGTATATCTGGATTTTTTAACATAATAATGACAAATGCTCTCCCAATAATATTTACACTAATAATAATATCCCTCATATTAGTTCAAAATATAACATTTTATGATCATATAAATAACGGTAAAGTAGCCCCACAATATTATCAGTTTTCAAATGTGTCTGGTTTTTTAATATTAGTTCAGGTATGTTTAGTAATTAAATTTTTAATGGATACCTTAAAAAGTAAAGAGATGGTGGATAAAAATACCTCTAATATGTTATTAACATTAGCATCAGAATTGAATAGTATTATTCTAATTCTTACAGCTGCTAATATTGGTTTTGTTGGAATTTTACAAGTGATACTCAAGTATTTTTCAACTGACGGATAAATTAGTAGATTACTATTTTATATGTTAATCCAATTTCACTCTTACTCTCCCATAACCCAGAAATTTTTAATATAAATCTATTTTCGCATTTATATATATTAGGATTCGCATTAATTTCTATACTGGGAAATAATTTCATATTTCCATTAGATAACGAATCATAAATATTTCTCTTTTTTGATTTGGTATAATTATATTTATTCAGTATATCATTCTCAATATTGTATATTTTCTGTAATAGTGTATTGTTTTGTTTTATGTCGAAATTATATCTCATTTTTTTAAAGTAATTATCCTTGCTTATAATTTTAATTTCCATATCCATAAAAATGCCATTTAATGTCATTATTTCATTTGAATAATATATTTTTATAAATGTACTGTCTTCCATAATTGTATTTTCAAGAGGTTCACTAAAATATATATTATTTTTATTCACATATTTTGGTTGTAAAACGATATTCATTTGATATTATAATTATTATTATATCTTTATCTATTTTACATAAATAGATAATTAATCAATACTTATTAAAGATACAATGTTAATAAGTATAATATGAAATTTTTAGAAACGCATTTTGATGAATATATACAAAAATCTAATACAGTCTCTTTACATCCTCAATTTAAAAAAATATACAATAGCTTTCCTGAAAGTATTGATAATTTAAAAAATATTATTTTATATGGACCATCTGGTGTTGGAAAATATACTCAAATGTTGAATATAATAAAAAAATATAGTCCAAGTGAACTTAAATACGAAAAAAAACTTACATGTGTATATAACAAAACCAATTACTTTTTTAAAATAAGCGATATACATTTTGAAGTTGATATGGCTTTATTAGGATGTAACGCTAGATTATTGTGGAATGATATTTATGTAAACATATGTGATGTATTATCTGCTCGAATAAATAAAACAGGTATCATTGTATGTAAAAATTTTAATAAAATACATAGTGAGCTGTTAGAATGTTTTTATAGTTATATACAAGAAAATGATAAAAATATTAATATTGTATATATTATCTTATCTGATAGTGTCTCTTTTATTCCTGAGAGTATTTTAAATACCTTTAGAATTATTTCCCTTCCTAGACCAAGTAAAGCAGGATATAATAGAATATTAAATGAGAATATCTCTTCCAAAACTTATATAAATAAAATCACAAATATTAAGAATATTATAACAAATACGCCATCATTTGTGAATAATACTGATAATTATATCAATGTATTATATGATTTAATATGTAATCCAGAAGGTATCAAATTTATTAATTTTCGAGATATTATTTATGATATATTTATATATGATATAGAAATAGGATATGTTGTATATGGTCTATTAGATAAATTAAAGTCTGATGATAAATTTAAACATATTGATATAACTAATATTTTTATAGAAACATATTCATTTCTAAAATATTACAATAATAATTATAGACCTATTTACCACTTAGAGAATTACTTGTATAAGATAATAAATAACATTCATGGATTTTAATATAGCATGTATGACATTGGAGATTAATTCACCATTTTCTCTCACTGAATTAAAACGACAATATAGAATAATGGCTTTGAAGAATCATCCAGATAAACATATTCCAGATACAGGTAATATATATGCTGAGAAATTTAAGAAAATCAGTTCTTCATATGAACATTTGACCAAATTCTTAGAAAATAAGCATTATGATGACGATGAATATAATAATGAAACACATAATTCATTCTCATATGACAATAATAGTATGGATTATAATTATTTATTTACTGGATTTCTCTCTTCATTCTTTTCAAACAATCATTCTGATGTTCAGAAGGTTATATCCACACTCTTGTATGACTGTCAAAATGTATCCGTCTCATTGTTCGAGAATATGGATAAGGACAGAGCTATTAAAATTTTCGAGTTTATAAATACATATCATCATATTTTATATATACCTGCGGATATAGTGGAAAAAATAAAGGATATTATTAATGATAAAATAAAGGGGGATAATGTTATAATATTAAACCCAACACTTAGAGATTTATTAAACGACAATGTTTATATGATGGATTTTGAAGATGAAAAATATTATGTTCCTTTATGGCATGATGAGATATACTATAAACATAATGGTAACAATCTAATTGTAAAATGTATACCAGATCTACCTGAAAACATTAGACTCGATAACGATAATAATCTAATAATAAACATATATGAAAATATTAGTGAAATATTTAATATTGAAAAAATTAATTGTGGTAAATATGGGGTGTCAGATATTTATATACCTGTTAGTGAATTGAAAATAACAAAACTACAAAAATATGTCTTTAAAAATATAGGTATTTCAACTATTAATCATACCGACATGTATGATAATACATATAAATCCAATATAGTATTCATTATTCATATACAATAATAATTACTCATATGAAAATAATTATTATTATATTTTATCACATGAATTCCCCGAATGCATATCCCAAATATACATTTCGAGAAATCAGAGGACCAGTTTTTATGTAGGCAACCGCTCACTACATAGCCTGAAAATAAATAATTGGTCATGTAGTGAGTATGTAGTGAACTACCTACATATGTAGGGAATAAAAAGGCTCAGAAATCCTGGTTTTTGTTAGATAAGTGTAGTAAAAAAAGAGTTTTTCAGTTTTTATATTTCATTTTGAATTTTGAAAAAAAACACAAGGTATTTATGTGTTGTTTTTTATTTTTTGCTTTTAAGTATTGAAAAAACGCAAAAAAGTGATTTAGAGCATAATGCTCTCATTTCCATTTTCGAATATTACAATTTGTTATGACAAAAAATTATTAAAAAATATATATTTGGAAAGGTATTTAGGCATTTTTTTTGTTAGTATATTATACTAATGCCAAAAAATGCGAATAATGCCAAAATGTTTTATTGTATTATTTGTCACTTTAGTACTAGTAAATTAAGTAACTATAATCTTCATTTATTAACACGGAAACATAAAATACTAACAAATACTAACAAATGCCTAACAAAAAATGCCAAGACATATGAATGTGAGTGTGGTAAAATTTATAAACATGCTTCTTCGTTATGTGGACATAAAAGAAAATGTAGTACCGCTCAAGGAATATGTCTGACAAATACAGATAATACTTCCTCTACAGACTTAGATAAGGAAATATTAGTAAAAATGCTTTTGAAGAATCAAGATGTTATGGAAAAATTAATGGAAATTATGCCGAAAATAGGCAATACTACAAATAATACAAACAGTCATAATATTACTAATAATAATCAGTTCAATATACAAATGTTTTTAAATGATCACTGTAAGAATGCTATGAATCTAACCGATTTTATTCAGTCACTTCCCATAACAAATGAAACATATGATAGCACTATAGAGAATGGTTTGACAAAAACCATTACTAATATGATGGTAAATGGTCTTAATGAATTAGATATATTAGAAAGACCTATTCATTGTACTGATGCTTCTAGAAAGACACTTTATGTAAAGAATTCCGATAAATGGGAGAAAGACAACGAATTACTCTATATACTTAGTGGAATAAGGCAACTGTCTTTGAAACAGCGTACTTTGATAAGTAAATGGAAGGATGCAAATGAAGGATGGAAAACAGATGATAATTTACAATCAAGAATGACACATTTGGTATGTAATTCCATGTCACAGATAGAAAGTGACCATAAAGAGGTGAATAAAATTATAAAGGCTATTGGAAAACATACACATATAACAAATGATATCAAAAACGAATATAAATAATAATCGATAAAATTGATTCATTATAATTTATATATATAAAGTATAAATTATAACACTGAATATCTTGAAGAGAATCAGCTGGATTATTCTTTTGAATAGAAAACTATATAACACAAATAAAATGAACACCCGTATCCAAAATGAAGAAATAAAAAATATTAATTTATGTGATTATCCTTTAGATTTTATAGAATTTTCTGAACATCATAATCTTAAATTTCCAGGAATAAATACGGGTAATGGAAAAGCATTATGTGCTATGCTTAAGTCACCGAATAAATATTGGACACGAGAAGATTGTGATATATTTGTAGATATATTTAGTATTACAACTAAAGATAGTATTCAATTATTCAATAAACATGAACAATGGGGAATTAAAACCAGTGAAGAAAGAGGCAAAAATTACATCCAACTACCATATAAGTTATCAAATAAACACAAAATGAGAAAAAATTTCACATACGATGGAACTGACGAACAAAAAAATGAAGAAATCGATAAAATTAAATCTACAATAGCTGCTGATTATATTGATGTTACGAATAATTTATGGCAATTAGGTCACAAAAATCCAAATTCCACAGATAATGCAATGACAAATTTAGTACTTCAACCACCTATTCAAGCTAAATACAGAGATAAATATATATTCTTAGATACCCTTACAAAAGTTCCTACACCAAAGACATTTAAGGAACTTAACGATGCAAAAAGGTTATACTATACAACTGAACAATTAATCGAACTCCGTGATTATTTAAATTCTTTGGAATTATAGTTCACATCTTATTTTAGAAATATCATAATATTCTTTATTAATTTCTAATCCGATACATGTTCTTTCTGTATTTTTACATGCTAGTGCGGTTGTACCACTACCTAGAAATGGATCTAAAACTACTGCACCTTTTTTACTGAATAATTTAACGAGATGTTCAATGAGATGAAGTGGTTTAACTGTAATATGTGTGTTACCTGTTCCCTTTTCATTCTTAGAAGGTTTTGATACTAAGAAATTTTTGTCATATGTCTCATGAAATTCTTCAGTTGTAATAATATTCGCAGGAACTTTATCTTCTCCCTTTCCTACTTTTTGTGAAAAGTCAAGTAGACCTGTTTTAAACTGCAATTCATTTTTTATAAATGTTAATTTTCCAATCGGCTTCATTGCCACGCAAATTGGTTCAAAACATGATTTAATTTGAGGTGTTTTGAAATCTTTGTATTCGTCAATCAACTCTAATTTTTCGCTTTCGGTTATTTTCATTTTATTAATTACATGAGAAATACTCATTCCTTTTGGCATAGTTTGTGTATATGTCCAATTAATCATGTCACGAATCTCAAATCCAGCAATATCACAAGCCATTGCAATCGCATGATATAATCTAGGTGACGAAAAGGATAGAAAGTATCCACCTGGTTTTAGTTTGTCAAATAGCAAGGTAGATAATTCAAAATAATAATCGTATAATTGTTTCACTTGTTTTTTATCAAATTTCATACCTTTAGGTAAGTGTTTGATATGACTGTTTTTCTTATCACTATTGATATCATTTGACGACCATTTATTATCTAATTTATCAATAAAATATGGTGGATCAGTTATAATACAATCGATGCTATTTGTTTCTAATGTTTTAATGTAATCAATACAATCAACATTATGAATATGAATTGTAGTCATTATTTGTTATATTTAATCAATAAATATGTTTAATTGTTTTATTCAATTTTATAATAAATCTCTTGAATAAATAAATATCAGTAAAAAATATTTATTTATAAACATGTAATATGGCTTATTTTGTTTTTTAGTTTATTTTGTTTTTTAGTTTATTTTGTTTTTTAGTTTATTTTGTTTTTTAGTTTATTTTGTTTTTTAGTTTAAGTGGATTTCTTTACAACTTTCTTCTTTACAATCTTCTTCTTTACGGGTTCGGGTTCGACAACTGGTACGACCTCCTCTTCCTTGACAGATTCATCGTCATCGGAATCATCTACCTCTGTAGATACAGGAACATCATCCTCTTCGTCAACCTCATTCTCTACAAGGTTTTGCTTTGTCATCTTCTCCTTGTCTTCGCCTGAAAGCTGGATATGACAAGTACCTCTCATAGTTGCCTTAGGCTTGACAACACCTTGGAATAGTCTCCAAGTTACGCCAAATTTACCATTAGCAAACCAAAGACCTCCACACTGAATTACAAGTGCTACATGAGAGCCCTTAACAATAAGGTCTTTTGGTGAAGCGCTACCACCTTCAGGGTCTGGGAAAATAGCGCACTGATTGACATCATAAAGTTCGGTTTTCCACTCTCCTTCCCAGAATGGAACCTTAACCTTTAGAATAGGTGGTCTTGTGGTATCGGGTTCAAGTGTCTCCTTGTTTTTGGGATATTTCAACATAGGTGTCCATAGAGCGTCAATCGCGTCTTCACTCATCTTAGCCTTTCCGAACCACTCTTTGGCGTTAGAAATTGCGTCAGATTTAATCTTATTTTCAAGGTCAATCATATTTTGCATAAAATCAGATGTATCTTGGGTAGCATACTCAGAATTAGGAAACTGAAGGGATAGTTCGTATCTCTCATTTCCCTCATAATCACTAACACCCCAAGTAATCATAAGAGGAGTAGAAATGTATGTTGCTGAGTTTACCGCCGCATTCAGGATACCAACACTCTTACCACCTCTGGCATCAACCTTAGGTTTGGAGTATTTAATATCGGAAGAAGGGGTAAAATTAGCACCGGATAGAATAGTCTTAGAGCTCATAGTCATTACTGTATTTAATTAATATACAAGGGTATTCTTTAAATCAATTTTTTTTAATATAAAAATAAAATAAAATAAAAAAGATTTCGCTACATAATCGTGCGAATAATTTATTTATTTTTTATTTAATTTACATCAGTATATGTGCATAAATATTTAAAATAAACCCGAATTAATAAAATAACAACCAAATTGTATTAAAATTTATAGTAATACTATTAATCATACAGAGAGAAATGTCCTGATAAATGGATATAAATATAATATCTTTTAATATATTAATGGAATCAGAAAGGCTTAGTCCAATATCTTATTTGAATAAAAATATTTTTGAAAATGTATCAACTAAAAAAAAGAAGGGAAAGGTAAATGATAATGATTTTAAAATTATAAAGATGACAGATTATGAAGATGTTATAAATCGTCAATATAAGGTATCGCAATTAAAATTAATATGTAGTCATTATCAAATTAAAAAGACTGGAAATAAAGATGAATTAATTAAAAGAATATATAATTTTTTGAAGTATTCTCTCTACGCTATAAAGATTCAATCACTTTTCAAAGGTACAATTGTTCGACATTTCTTTAAATTATCTGGTCCTGCTTATATGAATCGCAATAAATGTATTAATGATACAGATTTCGCTACATTAGAACCAATAAATAATATTCCATATAATCAGTTTTATAGCTTTTGTGATAGCGATAAGAATATATATGGATGTGATATAATTTCTCTATATGGGTTAATATCAAAGAAGATGAATATTAATGGTCAATCAGATAACGGACCATTAAATCCATATAATAGAGAGATAATAGGGAAAAAGATAATAAAGAATTTTACAAGATATTTAAAATTTGCTAAACTTGCAAAAATTAAACATGAAATAAACTACGAAGAAGATATAATAGATCCTAAGAAGAAAATGGAAATGAAAATAGTGGCAATATTTCAATATATAAACGAATTGGGAAACTATGCTGATAGTAGTTGGTTGACTAATTTACCTCGTCATATGCTAGTACTATTTATTAGAGAAGTATACGATATATGGAATTATAGAGCTCAATTAACACCATCTACAATGAGAGAAATCGTACCTCCGCATGGAAATCCATTTATAGGTCTTCAACTACATCTAGCACAAAATCAAACGAACGAAGCATTAATGAAAAATGCTATTCGAATAATTGAATATTTAATAAAATCAGGTCATACAAACGAAAATCGTTCTTTAGGAGCATATTATGTATTAGCTGCACTTACATTAGTAAGCGATGAGGCAAGAAATAGTTTACCTTGGTTATTTCAATCCGTTGCTCATTAAAAATAAAAATAAAAATAAAAATAAAAATAATATATTTAGGAATAATTATTTATGACTGGTTACAATCATAAATAATATATATATATTGCGTAAAAACACTTAAATAGATATGTCTTATAAGTGTATAATGGCTAGAAAGACTTCCACCCCCGCTCCTAAGACTACTAAGAAAACTGAGACCCCTGCTCCTACCCCTACCCCTGCTCCTGTAGTAGAGGCAGCCCCTGCTGTCGTAGAGGAGGTTGCTCCCGTAAGCACTGTATTTGGCCAATTTGGTGATTTCATGGCTAAGCTTCAAGCAGTAAGCTCCCAATTCTCTGCTCTTCGTACAGAATTTCGTGGACTCGAGCGTCAAGTAACTCGCGAGCTTAAGGCCGCTGCCAAGCTCAGTGCTAAGCGCAAGAGAAAGACCGGAAACCGTGCTCCTTCTGGATTCGTAAAGCCCACTCTTATCTCTAACGAGCTTGCTGCTTTCCTTGGAAAGCCCGAGGGTTCTGAGATGGCTCGTACCGAGGTAACTCGTGAGATTAATTCTTACATTCGCGAACATAAGCTCCAAGATAAGGATAATGGTCGCAAGATTATCCCCGACAAGAAGCTTACCGGTCTTCTCAAGATTAAGAAGGGTGAGGAGCTTACATACTTCAACCTTCAAAAGTTCATGTCACCTCATTTTGCCAAGGCGAGTGACAAGGTTGCCACTGCCGTCTAAGCAAAAAATATAAAATATAAAATATAAAATATAAAATATAAAATAATTATTTTGTAAAATAATAGATAAATATTATTTTACAAATATAAAATTCGCAGTTTTCATTATCATTTTTAAATTACTTAAATTAATCGGACCGTTCATTATTTTAAAATTCTCGTAATTTTTGTAATCTTCCATGTGTTTTAAATTAAACATATCATTTATGGTATATAATTCATATATATTATTTACATAATCTGTATTTATATCTAACCATTCATAGAAATTATTATTTTCGTCTTCTCCTTTGTGTGTTATGTTCTTTGTATGTTTCTTATATTTTTTGAAATATTTTAATGATTGATATAGATTAGCAGTAGAATTATCGATATTATAGTCGGTTCCAGAAACAATACATATACTTTTGAATTCATCTAATGATAATTTTAATTCGGACAATATACCTTTCATGTCATACATGACTGCACTTTTTTTAAGAAGACTTAAGTAGCGCATTACACGATTACATCCATAAACAAATAGATCCATATCTTCACTCAAACATGCGTACGCACGATTTTTAGATACGATTTTTGCACATAGTTTATCAGCTTCACCAGGGGCATCAACATACGACATACCATATGCTTGTAATAATAATTTAACATTTTCTATATCTTTATGATTAATTTTAATAAAATCTTTTTTTAGAATATCCATTTGATGAATTAGTTCTAACTTATCAGATTCATTATCTGTATTTTCCATTAATACTTTAATTTCACTATATTTTTCTTTAGCATTTTTTTTATCTTCTTTTCTTTGTTTTAATAGTTCCTTTTTTTCTTTTGGAGGCTTACCATCAAATACGAATAATGGTATAATATTATGTTCTCGGAATATAGAAATCATAAGATAAAAGTTTTCTAACAATGCGGAGTCTGACGCAAATTTATAAAGATAAATACTAGTGTCTATTACAATTTTTTTGTTATTGAGTTCGGATAAATGAATATGTTTAATGGAATGTTCGCATTGCGATTGAATAAACCGATTTAAATGTCTAATACCCATAATTCACTATTATAATGTGTATCTATATTTTTGATTGATTATACATATACATATTCAAATCAATTTTAATGAATATATTAGTTAAATAAAATTGATTTATAGAATACTTATTACATTATTAACAAATAATAATAATGTCATACAACACACGGTCATCGTCTAAACATACTATCAAAGAGATGGTCGTCGATATTGATTTTGATTATGCTAGCAAAGCATGGAGAGAAAATAAACGAGAATTTAAGAATTGTATGTATTCATATATAAAAACAAATAAAAACTGTATTCATTCCTGTAATAATGGTAAGAAATGTCGTAAAAAACGGGTAATTAATTCTAATTTTTGCGAATCACATTATTGTAATTAATATTGAATACTTGTTCAATATCTAAATAACTCATCCTAAGAGTAGGTGTAATATCAAAAGAACCATTCATAAATGATCGCTCTATATTGTGTATATTCTTTTTTATATTATTATTTTTCGACGATTTTTGTATAAAATCTAGATATCTGTCTAGGTTTAAAGGTGTTTTCTTGAATTGAACTAATATATTATTATTCTTACAACACCATGACATAAAATCTTTATAATTATTCATTAACAGACCACATATAACATAATAACTGAACACAGATGTATTTTCCTTATATAAATGATTACATATAGTAATATTATTTGTATTTTTTTCAATAACCATATTGTATTTTAATTCTAGAAATGACAATATTTTTGTAAACTGATATAATGAATGTCTGGATTCAATCTCCATATTTTGATTAAATAAGTTAATAAACATTCTTTGATTATCCCTTTCTTTATTTGGCATTGAGAAATAGGAAAAAAACATGGTATTTATTATTCTGGCCCAAGTTTCACAATAACTTTCGTACAGATTATATTCTATATTCATATTGAATATATCCTTGATACGTTTATTAACCGACGATAAGTTCATATCAGAAAAATCTAATCCAAAATTATGAAATGTTTCATGAATAAACACCTTGAACCATTCTTCAGATCTATATAGTACTATTTGTGTATTTTCTCTACATCCACTAGTAAAGGCGGTATTTATATGTTTAGCATCTAAAACTGTCATTTGATTATCTGGTAATAACTTTTTAAATGGCGTAAGATACAAATAAAGTTCAATGTTCTTGGAACATTTTATACTTGATAAAGAATCTAACATATAAATCCATATATATATTTTGTATATGTAATTACTTAATGTCAGAATAATATCTGTATCTAATTTTTCACATAAGATAATTCTAATAACTATATTTCTACTTTTTATTTTACAATTAAATTCTAATACATACTCTGCATTATTGTCTATATATAATTGAATCTCGTCAGGAAAAAATGAAATATCATATATATCTGGTTTAGGTATTTGAGATATCATGTTTATTTTGGTAAGATTATAGTTAAAACAGGTTCCTTGTTTTTTTCGCCTTATGTATTTATCAGCTTTGGAAAGTAAATTATACAACATATAAGTTGTTTTATCAGCATTTTTATTCTGAACATATTTATAGTCGATTATATCTTCTAAAACATCATCAACCCTTTGGTAATCTATAATATGACTCATATATTATATTATAGATAAGAGTAATATTTAATTTATTTACGAGAATAAAGATTTATTTATTTAATTTTATCACAATTACACTTTTGAGCATTAGAATAATGGTTATTATTTCAATCTATTTCTAACCGTCATTAGGGAATTGCTGATTTCAGGTTCAGAACCCTTAATATAGTGTAATAGTTTCGCATTCTTCGTATTCAATAACATATTTTTCAATCCATCGTCCTGCGAGAATTTCGCATATATTGCTTCTTCTATAATTCTCTCTTCATTTCCGCCATAAAATTCAGGGTCGATTTTTATATTTTTCGATCTCAATAAGTCCCCCTTTAGTTTACCGGTTTTAGAACCGGCAGCCTTAGCCAAATCAACATCCTTTGAAAGATTTGAACCACTGTCTAGAGAGAAATTAAGATAAAATTCTTTATTCATATTTTTAAATTTATTTCCTTCATAATAATGTGTTACAGAATTCCACTTATGCCCATCTAATTCAAATACACTTGGGTAATTATTATCTAATTTTCGTCTCCATTCGGGTATTTCGGATAATTTCGAAAAATCTTTAATATTATTAATATCTATTTTCTCTCCATTACCCTTACCTGGAAGTGGTTTGTTGTTAGATCTTATATAGTATTGAAATACAACATCGTTATTATATAACTGATTGTCTGATTCTTTGATTATCTCAACATCTAATTGAATTGGGTCATCTATTCCAAGGTCTTGATTAAACATTTTAAATTGTGGTATAATTTTATAAGCACCGTTGCTGCCTTCGAGACACTTATTTGCTATTTGTAATTTAATAGTATATGGCAATTCCTTAAAATTAAAAATACTATGTTCTTTATAGTTAATTAATTTGTAATGATTTCCGGTGAATTCAGTAATTATATAATATTGTGGTTCAAATATGCCGTCATTTTCTAGTATAGGGTCGTTTAACTGCCCACATTGTAATACATTTGCTACATCTCCTTGATTCCAGTATTCACTAGACAATATCACCAATTTAACTTTCATAACGCGTTCTAATGTAGATATAGCCCATGTATCTGCCCAGAAATCACAAGTTTTAATTACTTTCTTAAAATCCTCAAGAGAATTTACCTTTTTCATTACTTTAAATTCATCCAATAAATTTTTTTGTACCTTAGATTCAGACTTGGAAGTTTTAAAATGTTCACTCAGTTCCTTTGCCTGTATAACTATTGACTGTTGTTCGTCTCTACTCTTACTTTGTTTTAATCTGTCACGAAGTTCGTTATTTAATTTACTCATTTTTTTCATTTTTGTATCATTTTCTTGAATATCATTAACTATAGACTCGTAATGATTTTTATAATTTAAATAAATTTCTTCTGTAGCTTCAGAAGATATATTTTTTCTTAGTTCCATAACACTTGCGTCTTTGTCAATTGATTTTAGTGCATCTCTTATTACGGCAAATAGACAATCGCCACCACCTTCATTATCTTGAATATTATACTCATTGCTTTTAAAGTATTTTTGAACCCATGGATTAGACTTATTATCCATATAATCTTCAGTTTCCTTTTGTGACTGTTCTGAATTCTGCTCAGGAAGCGGTGAATCATTTAACTGTATAATGTTATCTTCGTGTTCATCTTTATCTTCATCTTCATCTTCATCTTCATCTTCATCGTTATCTTCATCGTTATCTTTATTTTTATCTTTATTTTTATCTTTACTAGTGACGATTAAATCTCTATTTTCGGCTTGTTTAAGCATTTCAACATTTACAAACCGATAAATTAATGGTTCATCAATACTATCTAAATCTACATCGCCGTCTTCATCTACTACATTAGGTAATTGACTTTCCATTATTTCGTATACACCTAACTGAAATGTTACTCTATCATCTTTAACTAAATAAATAGGATAATATATGATATCTTTTTCAATAAATGTATACTTTGCTTGTCCTAGTGCGATTATAATATCCACTCCTAAAATACTGGTTTCATATAATGAAGCATCATAATCAGTATCATCTGAATTTAATTTTTTTATCTCTGGATAATTAATATCACTATTCAGTATAGAAGTTACCATTTATAATTTATTTATATAATAATATTTAATACATAATATTATTATATTTACATCCAATCTATAATCAAGATAAAATATATTTGGAAAAATATTCGTCATCTTTGAGTTCATTTAAATAATGCCATAACCTTTTTCTATTATATACAGTAACAGAATTTTCGGGATTATTTTCAAATTTAATTATAAGTTGTACCAAAACTTCCTTTTTAATTTTATTCTTTTTAATTTTGTAATAGCCTGCTATTTGCTGTAACATTTTAATTGTATAATTTTCAGAATAATCAATCCCCTGTGACAGTAGATTATCTTCTTCAAAAAAATTATATTCTTCTTGGAAATCAGAAAAAAAATTATCATTATTAATAATACTATCAATTTCAGTATTATAATCCATATTCTCTATAGTATCATGTATTTCGTAAGTTAAATTATTTTTCATTTATATAAATAATATAGAAAGTTATCATTTAATATATATTTTATTTACATATTCTTTTTAATATAATCAACAATATCCATATGTTTGAATTTACATTTGTTTGTAATACCTGGATATTTATTTGATTTAATATCAATCAAATTATCATAAATAATATTCCATTTATCTGATTTAGATGGCGAATCAATATTCGTTAATA
>Ga0233410_10000384_pt1 | contig 14405 bp, 16 predicted proteins | sample Na_anoxic_1_MG_FD_179869 | JGI IMG/M metagenome (GOLD analysis project Ga0233410, IMG submission 179869) | Seawater microbial communities from Saanich Inlet, British Columbia, Canada - Na_anoxic_1_MG | ecosystem: Environmental > Aquatic > Marine > Inlet | place: Canada: British Columbia...
ATGGTTTAAAGTCTGCAAACATAGCTGCCATCTCATCGATAGCCTTCATATCTTTTTCTAGTGTCTTAGCCTCATCTCCTTCTGCAGTTACTTTGGACTGCTTCTCTACTCCTTCATCATCCTGCTTCGATTTAAGGACCGCCGTCTTGGTTATCAGCCCTTGTGCCTTAAGTGCTTGTTTTTGTTTATTTTCATCTGCACCCTCATACTCAGCTTGCTTAACCAGCTTAGCCATCCTACGTCCCTCAACTCCGCCATACTTGGACATCTTCGCACGCTCTTCTTTGGTAAACTGCTGTGCAACCGACTTGCCGGAGATCGCTTTACCGCCCTCTGCACCTAAATGAGCCGTTAATGACTTCGAGTACTTACCAAAGGCGTCCATAAATCCAGAGCTACCGTACGCAGATTGCGCTTGTGTTGCTTGTGTTGTAGCTCCGTACTCATTAATATCTTCTAGCGAGACCCCAGTTGCTCCTATGTCTTCAAACATTTCTCTTTTCTCTTCGGAGAACCCCTTTAGCTTGTCCAGCATATCCGCTTGACGATCCGATGATATTCCTGAATCTTTTAACTGTTTAGTTATCTTATCTACGTCGCCTGATCCATCTTTCTTAGCCGCAAGAAGGGCCATTACGCCGAACTCGTCTCCGTACTCTGCAGCCAAATCTTGTACCTTCTTATCGCGATCGGTATACCCAAATAAAGTCTCGTCGAGGTTTAAGTCGTCTTCAATTCGAGTGTAGTTCTCGTCTTTCAATGATTCTATTCGCTGATTAGTTGCAGTCTCAATTTGGTCTGCTCTGTTCTTACGGACAGTACCTTCTAAGTCGTCGTACGCTTCTTTGTTCTTAGACCCCTCGCGCCCCTTTGCAGTTATCTGGGTCTTGAAATTCTCTTTGTCGTCCGCAGACATCGCATCGTACTGGGCCTCTGCCTCTTTACGCGTCATAGGAGTTCCGCCAGCTTTTGTCGACGCTATCATACTCTCTACTGCAATAGTCCTGTACTCAGCCTCTGTTGGAGCCGTATCTCCTGCGGTAGGTTGAAATTCTCCAAAAATACTTTTAACAATAACATCAAAGGGATCCTCCGGTACGTAACCCTCTTCTCCTGGTGCAGGCTTAGATTCGTCTACTTTACCTTCTAGTATTCGCTTATCTAATAGCTTTGCAGCTCTTCCAACCACATCTACGCCCAAGTCTTTGCCCTTTTCCCCCATCGCAGTTTCTATCGTAGAATACGCCTGCTTGTATTTCTTCTTTGAGTCTCCCTCTTGTTTGGCTCGCTCTGTTCGGTTTAGGAAGGCAGTAGAAGTTGTCAACGTACGCTTAGCCAACTCCTGCTTTGCTGTTCTAGGTGTAAGTATTGAGTTCGCAGCGCCAGAACCTATAGTTCCCCAATCTCCTGCTGGGGCTCCTATCACGCTAAGAATATTCCCTATTTTTTCCCCTTCCGCTACTCCAGTCCACTTCTCGTCTTTGATTCCCTGTAGGAGCAAATCCTGGTCTATGTCAATTCCACCCTCGATCCGCTCGTCAGACTTCTTACCTAGGCGTGCAGCCTGACGGGTGAATGCATCATCATCTCCCCTGAGAGCTGCTTTTTTAATCCCCGAAACGCCTGCATCATATCGACTAGTAATTACATCGGTCCCCATAAAATGATCATCCCAGCCCTTACCTAATGCTGTCGATATCTTATCTCCTGCAACACTAAAAGATGCGCCAAAATCACTGAGGGCTCGAGATGTTTTTCGGCCCCAACTGCCTGCTCCTGTAAACCCAAGGTCTTTGGCCGGTTCACCGAACGTATTGGTAAACCAACTAGTATTGGCCCGATTACGCTCTGCAGTCTCTACTCCTAATTGCAATTGGCGTTGGCGGATGGCTTGTCGTTTAGTCTCCCAGAACTGGGGTGATTTAGCCCTCTGACTCATACTGTTAGCTACTTCAGGATTAAATGCTACGCCTCCACCAACAGCTAGCGCCTGTTCTCCTGTCATCCCCAGCCGTTGTCCAGTACTCATTGCCATTGACATCCGCTGCTTCAATGCCTGCATCGGAGACATGCTAGCTAGTACAGTATCCGACAGCTCCTTCTGCTTCATTTGGAACATGGCCAGTGCTCCAACTCCACCCTCCTGGACTGCCCGGTTCATGGACCGCATAGTGCCCTGAACCATCCCAAAGGCTCCGTCCCCTCTACCGGCTGTGTCTGGATCAATACCCCAAGACCCTTCACTGTACTTCGACTGTGACCCTGCGAACAGCGGCATCGAGGCAAAAGCGGCTTGCGCTTGCATATCCCGCTGCGCCATACCTTGAACACCACCCTGGAGGGCTAACTGACGCTGCGACACAGATCCTGACGCAACCATTTGATTGGCCGAAGCCGCTGCAGCATTTCCGTACTGAAACCCTTGACCTGCAGTAAGTCCCACACCTTGAAATGTAGCCGCGCCGGGAAGCCCGCCTATTTGCTGTAAGCCTTCGATAGACGTACCCGCTGCACGTGCATACGACCGCATACCTTGCGCAGCCGTAATCATCTCCTTCTGGTTCAACCCAAACTGTTGTAACCGCCCCATCTGCCGGATCACGTTAGTTACGCTGGCATCATTGGTCAGTTCCATAAACTGCTTGATCGTGGCTGCAGTCTCTTTGATCTTTTCCTTTATCTTAGGCACCTCTTGCGACATGTCAAAGAGTCCTGCCTCACCGCCTTGTCTCGTAATCTGCATCAGATCCTGACTGTTAAACATTTCCCCAGTCTGCTTCTGAAATTTGCTATCGCTTCCCAAGTCTTGTACCTGTTCCGCTAGCTCTAACGAAGCATCTCGGGTTAGTCCCCGTCCTAGGGTACTTACATCAGAGCCCGTAGTTACCCAGTTCTTGGACACCCTTTGGAGGCCCGCACCCATTCTATGGCGCTCTAGCGAGGGGCGCATGGTCATCTGAGCTAGGTCACCTACTCCTGTAGCCAACCCAGACAGCCCTGCACCAACCGCCCCAACTCCAGCACCCACCAAAGTACCCAAAGGCCCTAGCGCACTACCTGCTAATGCACCTACCCCTGCGCCTGCCATAATCCCAGCACCAATACCCAGAGCCCTGGGAGCCTGGCTAAACCGTGCGTAAGTCCGGTTTGCTCGAATATCTTCCTGGCGGAGCTTTTGTTCATACTCACTGCCGAACATCGGAGTAGGTGCTTGAGGGGTGAACGGTTCGAACATAGACGCCCCAAATGATGGGGTATACGTAGGTGCAACTGGAGCCATCGAAGGTCGTTGTGCTGGAGGACGAAATACCCCAGAGGATGCTGGTGTCATGGCGAGGGGCGAAGGCAGATATTGCTGTGACCCTTCGGGCTGGTACCGAGATAATACATGCGCTGAATAAGGATTCAAGGACTGTTGTGCCTGGATCTGACTCAACTGCTGTTGAAATTGTCGTCGAAATGCGTCAGAAGCACCCAAGGGTACCTGCGATATGATCTGGAATGTCTCTTGTTGCTGGTGCGCCGCCGCCGTCGAGAGACTCAAGGCCGTGTCCGCAGGTGAGGGTGTAACCATCCCTTGGGGAGGGCCGCCACCACCACTCAACCCCATATTCGCTTGCATTCCGTTAACATTCGCCATGTTATTTCAAGTCCTCATCCGTGACCGTCATTGCGTTGACCTTCGCCAAGAGGCGTTGGTCCTCATTAACAGTGTCTACTCGAGCCCGAAGGAGCTTCAGGTAGACCGGTTCATACTTAGAATTATAGTTGAATTGCATGACTTCTTCTGCATACCGTGAAACTAAAATTGTAACCTCCTCCTTCTCCAAGCCACTTATTGGCGCAATAAGCCCTGCCAAGAGCCGTGCGAACGAAATCTTCTCAGCGCGTTGACGTCGAATTCCTTCGTGTAACAGATTAAACTCAAATGAGCCGAGGGCTGGCAGTGGAACGTTATGTAGCATGCAATGAAGGCGGCACTGTCCCACTGCCGAGTTTAAAAATCCTCGGGGGCCCCTTCCGCAAAAACAGCATCGATAGTTGTATCAAATTTACGCACAGCTTGGAACAGGCCTGAAATAATCGGCGTAGGGAGCGCGAGCAGAAACTTCATACGAATATCAAATGCGCTCCTAAGCTCATCAAACGTAGCCGTTTTAGGATCTGGAAACTCAAACCGAGTGTCTTGGTAGTACACAAGGGACGCTGCAACGTTGTATCGGGCAACTAGGTCGTCTGTATGCGTGGCAAACGCTGGAGCCTCAGACTCAAGCGCATGTATAATCCGCTGCAAGTCGTCATAAATTCTAGTGCGAAGCCCAGCCTTAAGCCGCCCATAGATGACAATATCTTCAGTATAGTGCTCGTTGAATATGACGGCATCCAAAATCTCACGTGCTTTGGTCAAAGAAACGCCTGCGTCCTCGAGAGTATCTCGAAACTTTTGTGCCTTATCTGCTGCGGACAGGGGTCCTGTAATAGTTGGAGCATTCTCAATTTTCTCAGCTACCGTGTCCTCGTCTTTACTCTGTAAAGGCGTTCGGGGTCCATTATCTCGGGGGCCGCTGAAGTTTTCCCCGATGAGGGGTGCTTGGAGTTTCATATCCGACATGTTATTCCTCCTGTTTGTTATCAGGGCAAACTATATACGAAAAGGCTGGTATAAGGAAACAACGTAGTGTCCTTGCTACCCAAAACCCACAACTAGTAAAGGAATTAAAAACAAAATGAGATGTTCAACAAGCCCTAAGTGTGCTTTTAGATTATCGTACAAAGATAAGCCTGAAGTGTACCGCTGTACCCTGTGTGAGGATGGATTTCTGGTCCCCGAAGTTGAGGACGTACTCAAGTACAAGATGCACGATGTTGTAAAAGAAATTCGTCCGGCTCAACTTGAGTTGGCTACTGATATCGAAAACCTTTACAAACAAGACGCAGGCACCCTCCTAGCTGAAGGGGGTACTGGAATTGGTAAAAGCCTAGCTTACTTGATTCCAACGGTACTCCAGAAAAAGAAACGGGTCGTGATTTCCACTCCAACAACCGGACTACAAGACCAGTTAGGGGATCGTGATATCCCAAACCTTATTCAGCAGCTAGGGCTTAAAAATCTAACCTGCGGAGTGTACAAGGGCGCAACCAACTTCGGCTGTTTTATGCTGGTAAATGAGGTTCCGGAAGGGCCCGAGAGGGAAGACTACGAAGCTTTTTTAGCGGAAGCTAAGGCGAAAAGCCACCCGGCAGATAAAAAACGTTGGGTAGGAGACGCTCCACGGTGGTGGAACAACGCGAGTGCCAAAAACTGTCCAATCCCCCCCAAACTGTGTGAGCACTCCGCGTATTGCAAACCCAACGCCAAGTCGATGGATATTGTCGTAACTAATCATAGCCTTACTGGGATTGATTTTATGTTAGGCACCAAGAAAATCTTAGGGGACTATGATGCCTTAGTCCTCGATGAGGGCCACGAAGCATCTAGGTATATCAGCAAGGCCTTCGAGAGACAGATTACGCTACCTCAACTAGAGCGGTTACAAACGATGTTAGAAGATTCTTCTGCGGCCGAGGAATTACGCAACTATATCATGTCCCATCCTACAGTTACACTAGCCGAATGCGAAACCGCGATAAAGGTTGTCATAAAGGCATACAAGGGATTTCATGCAGAAGCACTGGCAGTGGCAAACGAATCGGGAACAGTAGACATAGCGATGCTAGGGACTGGCTCAAGCGAGCTACGGACACAAGCTGTAGTGTTTTCAAAAGCCCTAGGGGCAGTGAGTAATACGCTAGAGGCTAGAATAGAAGAACTACAAGGAAAACGACCAAGGCGCACAGAACAGGTAAAGAGATTAACCCCAACAATGAGTAAACTAAAGCGGATGTGCGGAACACTGAATGCTGTCATCACATTTTGTGATAACCTCATGCTTACTGGACGTAAAGCCCAACTCGTATGGTGCGATAACGCGGGGGTATATTCTAAGCCACGCCACATCGGTCCTACGATAGAGGGTCCTATGCAAGAAATAGCGCACAAGGTAGTGCTGTCTGCGACGCTAACCTTCAAAAAAAGCTTCACGCGCATCAAAGAGGACTTAGGCCTTGATCGCGTACCAACGATAGACAAAGTCTATAAGACTCCCTTCGACGTCGCCACGAATACGCTTTTGTTTACGCCGACAGACGTTCCTCTGTGGTACGGGAAACCAGGACCCGCGCGCACCGCCTGGGTTCAGAAAAACGCCGAGCACATTAGTAAGTTAGCTCGAATAACAAAAGGACGAATGCTGGTACTTTGTGCCTCTGCTGACGACATGCGCGACCTCAGCAACGAAATGACCCGTAACAACTTCTGGAATACCTCCGGACTTAAGTTATATAAACAAGGCGCCATATCTGCGCAAGCGTTAGCTAGTTTTAGGGCTAATCCGAAGAGTGTTCTCTTTGGATTGGATTCCTACGGAGAGGGAATCGATATTCCCGGGGACGACCTCATTTCGGTATTTATACCCAGACTCCCGTTTATCCACCCTGACAACATCGACTACCAAGCCGATAAGAAAGACCTAGGACTGTTTCCAGCCTTTGAACAAAAATCAGTCCCGTACATGGTAACAAAAATGCGACAGTGGTGCGGTCGACTGCTTCGCACTATGTCTGACCGAGGAATCGTGACGATCTCAGATGGCAAAATCTGGACTAGCACAGGGAACAAAGACATGTACGACAGGCTTATGGACGGGTACGAAAACAAGGATACGAAGAAGTGGGTAACTGGATACCGAGAGAACCCCGATAAGCCACGGCGAGAGGGGTACGGCAGAACACTGCTTGACACACTAGGCTATATTCACGTAACTGATAAGATTGAAGGGGTTCTGAAGCGAGCTCGAGAATGGGCTATATAAGATTAACACCGGTTAACGAATACAAAGAGGAGTTTCAAGATGGCACGTCCAGTAGGCAGCAAGGTTATTGAGTGTACGCAGTGTGGCGGGCAGATAGTTGCAATGGCAAGAGAGACAGGTACATGTAAAACCTGCGGAACGCAAATCAAGTTCACGCTAAAACTGTTAAAGTCTCTAGGTAAGAAACGTGATTAGCTTGCGAAATTCGTGTTTATGTTTATAAACTATACGTATGCGTTTTCAAACCGGGATAGTACTGTGTGATGAGCCGGACCAGGAAACTGTTGTTTCAGCGGTAACCTGGTTCACTCGCCCTCCGGTTAACTTTTCTACTCAAAGTCTTACCGCCCCTTACGTCAAAGAACACTTACTGGCTGCAATAGTAGTACATAACTCCGACGTCGTAACTGCGGTTAACACAGCCTGCCATCGTACAATCGAGACCCTCCTGGTTAAAGGTTGGACTGCCCCTGGTGATGCCCCGGAAATTGAGTTATTAGTCAAACCCTACCTGGCGAAGCAGCGATTCATGCTACCCAGTCAGCGAACACCGTCACATTGGCTACTTAACGCAGCGAATGTGGTGTTACGAGCATGGTTACGAGGAGGCCAGTAATGGCAAACGACAAGTATAACCCCGGGGACGAGAACCCTAAAGTCGGGGACAACCAGTGTGGTAAGTGTAAAAAAACGCTCTCTCGTGGACACCGCGTGTCTATTGCACATATTGTTGATCGTGCAGGAAACGACATGATGAACCTTTCCCGGAAAGGGCTCTACCTATATGAAGAGTTTGAGTTTGTACACGTAGACTGTAGTGACCCCTTCTTAAAGAAAGGTTAATGAGATGGCTACCGGAGTATTCAACCCCTATATTGAAAAGAAAAAGCAGCCAGAACCTGGAGATTCCGAAGAAATCATTCCTGGAGATATCCGATTGGATGGGGACTCTTACGTATTAGAACTACGGCAGGTAGACCAGAAAGATCTCCCTGCTCGATTGGGAGCTCTTCTGCGCGATGTAATGATGGACCATAGTCATGTGCTGATGCGACACGGAATTGATATTCTACCTCGCGGAGAAACTCGCCAACTAGAAGAAAATGAAGTGTCTCTTCCTACCCCGGCTGGGCACATCTGTGTGTATGTAGGTGACGTCAAAGACGACCCGGTCAATACCGAGATCAAAGTATTCCGGCGAATAGCCTGTGCATTGCGGGAAGTTCCACGTAAAATCCTAGCTAAAAACAGGGCCAAGGTCCTAGAAAGGGGATAACAATGTCCAACACGCTACCGTGCTCCGAATGTGTCCTGTACCACGCCATAATTAAACCCCACAGGAGGGGGGGTGAGTCTCAGGATATTGGAAAGGGCCACTGTCTCAATAAAACCGTGTACGCGAAGAACCGTGCAGGAAACCCCGTATACCCTCCTCGAGCAAAAGTTGAAGATCTGCCCCACGCGCGGCACATCGTCTCACTGCGCCGAGGAGTTGAAGTAGTACCTCACTGTACTGCAGTTAAACCCAGGAGAGGATAACCCATGACTAAAGAGATGATCCAGGTACCTGACGGGGAGGGTGGATTCACCCTAACCGAAGCTGAACGCTTCAGTGGCGGGACGGCCGACAGAGACAAACAAAATAAGGTGATGGCTGAAAAGTCCAAAGAAGCACATGAGGAGCGCGTCGGAAAAGCTGCGGAGGCCTTTAACGGGTACCATAAGCTTTACGCAAGTGATCACGCACTTGACGCCGAAGAAGTCGTTAAGGCCGTTTACCTCGAGCTGCTTAACCTAAAGGAGTTCTACCCTGAAAACATGGGTGGAACAGAGCGAGTCGATGAGCTCTGTTCTGAAACCTACGCGTGGTTCAAAACGCAAACGTCTTAGTCTTGCTTTCCATTAAACAATCGTATACTTTCATATAACAAACTAACCAAAAGTCGACGTAACTTAGCTGAGGCTGAGCTACGCGTAACAAGGAGGTTTACAGTGTTAAGATTTACATACAGCTTACTAATCGTGGCGATGGTGCTCGTAAGTAGCTGTCGTACCCAGAAGACAATCAAAGATGTAGAGCCGGTAGATACAGCGGGGCCGGTAGAGGTTATTATGTTGGTGGAGCCTGACGCTCCCATTACCAAGGAGCCTGCAGCTCCAGTTCCAGAAGCCAAGTCGACTGTGCCTGTTAGCTCCCCTGTAATACCTGAGGCTGAGTTGGCAGCGATAACCAAAGCTATCAATGCTGAGGATATCCACATCGCGGAACGGATTGCGAAATGGAAACGAAACCGCGACCGTGGTGTTTGGTGGGAGTGTGGCGAACGACACACACTTGACGAATTCGAGGGTATTGCCCTCGAATGGGCGCAAGCCGTTAATCATGCGTACAACAACACGTCGTATAAACTGCGATCAGGAAAGGTCGTTAAGGTTAACAAGGCTGAAGCAATTGGAATCATGATGCGAGAGACCCGGTTGGACCGCTGCGCCGTAGGGCCTTACCCTCGTGAGTTTGCCTATAAAAACAACATCATCCAAAGACGGAAAGGCTCCCTGAGCCACACGATGGAAGAGATCAAAACAATATTTACTCACCGTCGTTTCCAAGGTCGGCTTGCTGATATTGGTCCTGGCCAAATCGTGAAGCGTATTGGCAGGGGCAAAGAGCACATCAAATGGGGTACAGTTAAAAACTTCCTCTCTTTGGACCCTGGCGTACAGCTGGTATTTGATGAGCTCGCAGACCGCGGACAAATGTACAGTACCCGTACCCCGTCCAATAAGTGGCCGGGGAACGGAGAGAACACGTGGTACACCAACCATGTGTTGCGCATGGGTGGGAAGTTAACCGGTACCAAACAGCGCCGGTACCGTATTGGGATGTAAGCTTCTAAAGGGTCTGATGGATACATACCGTGAGTGTAGGCTGGAGATACTCCAGTATGACTATTCTCCACTTCGTGGAGCAGAAATGTCAACCCCCGTTAAATCCGCAATCCAGAGCTGCTTTGGTCAGTGAAAATCAGCGTCGGACCCTTATAAAAGCACTACGCCCTTGGTAGTGCTTTTTTTTTGCCCTGTGATCTGTTAACGTACGTTAAACACTGAAAGGACTACCGTATGCCAATCGAAGTCGACTTTACCACTGAACAAAAAGTCATAGGGTACGTAAACACCCACTCCGGCAGTATTGCACTACTTGATGGCATCATCGAGTCTGAAATTAAGTTTCCGCCTAATTCACATGTCGTTGTGGATGTCAACCTCGATAAAAAGCGTGTCCCTGTAATTGCAACGATTCAGGGGGGGCGTCGTTACTTGCTCCTCCCCCTCGATGCGGCTGAGGCGATACCTGCTATCGGACTCGAAAAGGTCGATACCGAAGGTCACGTTAAGATGAAGCAGTCCGGTACAGCTAAAGACGCATAAGATGAAAATCGTTGGCATTATCGGAAAGCTAAACTCAGGAAAAGACGCGGTAGCACGAGTCTATATCCAACAAGGCTACATTCGCCGTGCATTTGCGGATCCTGTAAAGGAGATTGTACATGAGCTCTTTGGTGTCCCGCGTGACGCCCTATGGGGAGATAGCGAAGCACGCACGGAAACCATTAGGAACATGTTGCAGGGGTTAGGGACAGACTACGCAAGAGGCATCAACCCTAACGTTTGGGTCAACAAGATGTGCGACGCACTCGACGCTTGCCATCGTGCGTACCAAGAGTACGTGGTAATCCCTGATGTGCGTTTCTTAAACGAAGCCGAGATGTTGTACCGACGCGGTGCGACGCTGATCAGAGTCACAAGACCCGCAAACGGGAGCCATACGACAGAGGCTATTAATCAGCACCAAAGCGAGACTCAAAATGCCTTAATTCCCGCGGAACTTGTAACCCACACTATTGTAAATGACGGTAGCTTAGCTGATCTACACCATAAGGTTAAGCTTATCACGGGAGGGAAAAATGATACCTGCACTCCAGGGTGACAGAACAGCGATGCTCCAGACTGTACTCCCAGAGGACCCTGAAGACGGTCAGGTGGTAACGATGCCCGAGGGGCAAACTGTTGGTGGGGCGAACGTAATTAATGCCCAACGCGGAAGTTACTTGTTGGGGTCTATTTCACAAGTGGCCCCCGTGTTCAACTCATCTGGCAAATACGAAGCTACGCGAGTAGCCTCCTGTCTGGAAATCCTCAAAGGTGATGTTATCCGGGTTGTGGGATACCAACACAACTTCGTGTCTCTGAAATTCATCGAGGGTTTCGGGTGGCAAGGATACAAGACTGACGGTAATCCACTAGTCTTGATGGACAAACATATGAAGGTCCTTGCTGCATTTCCATTAGGGCTTCACTCTGGTAATCATTACCTGTACGAAAAAGTGTGTCTGCAACTAATACGTGAAGGAGAAAAAACCCATGCGAAACCAACCAGCAATACCTCCACAGCTCAAACAGGAAATACAACGCCGTCTGGCAGCCGGACTTCCATTACCCGAGGGAGTAGTAGCGGTGCCCCCAGGACAGACCCCTCCACAGGGAGCTGTTCAGGTGCCTCACGCAAACCCACACTTATCGATGGCGGAGATGGGATTACCGAGTAAAGCTTCGGTAAATCCAATCGCAGAAGGCGACGATGGACTTAGGACCCTACGAGAGCACGCAGAGTGTGACATTCCAGCTGCGAGTAAGAAACTGAATGAACATGTTCAGCTACTACTCAACACTGAAGGGGAGCACCCAACCGTCGAGCTGGCACTGGGTCAGGGGATATTCACGGGCCTTCGCATGGCACAACACTGCAAAACACACGTACATGCTCGTACAGCTGTCAACTTCAAAAGTGATGAGAAGCTTACCGAAATGACCGAGCAGATCAAAGAAGCGGAGATCAAGGGTATCGCGCTGCAAGAAGAGATGAAGATGCTGATGGTAAGTACACAGAAGCTCCTATCTGAGCGTTGGAATTACAGTGTAAAGGCATTTGGTCTCAACATAGAAACCAATTTCTACCGCATCGACGAGGACAAAGACATCATTGAGGAACTGGAACTTCGGTGCGACAACTGTACTGCCGGTAAGGATATTAATGAGGCATGCTTGTCCGTGGGCGAGTATTTCTCAACAATCAAGGGAGAAGAAGCGTGACATCCCAAGAAAAACAACAAGTATTGGATACGGTAGAGAAGAGGCCGCTGTCTAGCAAGAAGTTCGTAGCGTGGCTCCTGCAGCAAGTGATCATGGCTACAATGGCAATAGTTGCGCTCGTCACACAACCCGTACTTGGATGGCCACTCTCGATATTCATGACCGGCATTGTGTTCATGCAAGGAGCGTCGACCATGTACTTCATTGGCCGGCAAGCAGCACTGGACTCTGCTATCCGAGGGTTCGCCATGATCGGAAAACCCGCCCCACAGATCCCTGTAGCAAAAAAAGAGGACTAGCCTCTTTTCCTTTCTTTACCTTGTAAAATTCAAGTACGCGAGTTCTCCGAACTTCTCGAAGACTGCTTTGTCGTAGGCCTTTGCAGCCTCAGCCTCCGTACTATAGGTCCCGAGATGGCGCTTCTCATGATTGCGGTGGATGGTTGCTTTCCATCGTCCTGTCTTGGGGAGGTATCCAACACCTTTGTACTTGGACTTGCTTCCCTTACGGGGCGGCAAGGTAGCCAGGTATTCTTGGCGTGTAAGTGCTACCAGATTGTTCTTGGTACAATCCAAGTAGCTCCCATTCCGATGTAGGATAAAAGTGTCCTTGGGTGCATTAAGGATCTGACGGGCCAACGGGACAACATTGAGCCTACGCTCAAACTGGCCTACGTTAGCGCAGCGAATGACGTGTAAAACATCTTTCCCGTTACGTGCCGTCATGTACCAGTTGAATCGCGCTACACGCTCGTAATCCTCATCGTCCACAAGTGCCACCAAACCCTTATGCTTAGTGGCACTCTTTCCTATAGCTAGCTCCCGCATCTTATTCCTCGTTAGGGGAGTAGCGCGAGCGGAAATCTGCCCAAGAACATTGGTAACCGGCCGCGCCGGCATGTCCCCCACCTGAAGGGAAATCACCTGCATGGCCTAGTTTCTTAGCTAGCTCCCCAAGATGAATCTTCGAGCCCTCTCCATAGAGCCCTACAGATACGTATTTACCCTGTACATGGGTGAAGGTGACCATCACGTCATGTTTTTCGGGGTCATAGAACCCCTTGAACATCTCGGAGCCGCCTCGTTGGTTTACCATGATAGCTCGAAGGCCTGCGAAGTTAGCCTCGAAGGAGCTCGACTTCATTATGCCGTGCGACTTCTGTTCTTGATACTTCCGCAGGAGCGCTCCATCCCGGAGAGCAGCTGGGTCGATGTCTATCGCGTCCAACGCCTTGAGCCAGAAGGCTCGGCCATCCTCGTATTTCGGATTAGTTCCCGAAATGTTTAGGTGGAACTGGAGAGCTTTTATCTTCTCCTGTAGTGGCTCAGATAGTCCCGGCCATCGCCAGGTGTCCCAGTCCCCGATCAACTGGAGAATAATAGGCATCCCCCTGTTTCCGTAGAAATACTTCCATGCCAACTCACACCCTGCAATCGGTGTGTCCTCTTCCCACTCAACTTGACGGATGCCAGGTACCTGTTTCAGTGCGGGAAATTCTTCCTCCATGCTGACACTTGTGGAGTGATGGTCAATCCATGTGAACCGATCACCCAGTTTCTCCGCAAACTCCACCATTACGGGCGCTGGCTGCAGAGAAAAGTCAACCATGTAGACGGTGTCCTCTTCATAATTGATCTCTTCTGGGATAGGCATCCCGTAGTTAATGGGGTGCCATTCAATCTCTGAGTCCTTTACGCCCTCGGACAGAAGGTGTTTGTAAACTACTCCGGCGGCTGCGAAGCCGTCGCTGTCTACATGCATCGCTATACGGTACATTGGGTTTCCTCTTTCGTTAAGTGGCCACGAACAACTTCCGACCACGCTTCTAGTTTGTAATCCGCCAGTTCCTTTACGGTTACCCAGCGATGTCTCTCAATCTCATCAGGCTCTTTGATCTCCGGAAGCTCAGTGAATGTGGCAGTATAGACGATACCTGTGTGTACCAAGTCAACCTCGGAGGTCTCTGTCTTAAGCACACCTACGTAAGCCAAGGTGTCTATTTTATTCTCACCCAACTCCTCGGTAAGCTCCCGGTCGGCTGCTCGCATCAGAACATGCGCCATTCCACCACGCATATCCTCGGGATTAATGTGGCCTCCAATCCCAATGGACCATTTGTCAGCTAAACGTTGCTCCCCACCCTTAGCTCCGCGGTTGTACACCAGAACGCGGTCACTGTCTCTGCAGACAACGTATGGGATAAGTTGCTGCATTGTCGGATCATCTTCCACGTCCTTTCGGAACATAAACCTACTGTTAGGTAATATGCTACTCATAAGACTAGCTAAAGAGTCTACAGCAATAACTAAACCAGGAAAGGCCCCTAGCTTAGGTAGACCA
>Ga0233410_10000385_pt1 | contig 14319 bp, 10 predicted proteins | sample Na_anoxic_1_MG_FD_179869 | JGI IMG/M metagenome (GOLD analysis project Ga0233410, IMG submission 179869) | Seawater microbial communities from Saanich Inlet, British Columbia, Canada - Na_anoxic_1_MG | ecosystem: Environmental > Aquatic > Marine > Inlet | place: Canada: British Columbia...
TCTCTGCGACCTCTGCGCCTCCGCGGTGAATAGTGTTTTGTCAAAGACCCTTTTAGGGTCACAATTCAAGCCACCCTTTTTAGGGGTGGTGGTTGACTCGTTTTCAGGTTTTTCTTACCCTCTCCCCAATAATCCCAATTCTTCTATCCGTATTCTGTTCAGCAACGTTCTCATCCATAAGCAAAAAACTACATTCTTATGACTCAAGTAGCGGCGCTGGCTAACCCTCATAACCGGCTTTTTTCGCACCGCTACGCTAAACGAAAAAAGTCCGGGTTTATGCATTTGTTAGCAGTACTTGTTCATAGTGTTACGTGTTATTTTTCCATGGTTTAAGGGTTGAAATAAAGACTGCAAATATTACAGTACATGCTTGAAAAGTTCCAAATATCATAGAATTATATCGATTACTGATATACTGTGAGTCAGTCAAAGCTTCCATTCCTTTATCATTCGCTATGTGAGCCATATCGCTTATCCATGGGCCTAACCAAAATGTTCCAAATACTATACCAAAGAAACAAATGATCCATTTCACGGTAATCCAGTTGTGTTTGAACCAACCCCAATTAGTCCAAATGGAATAGACTAAAGCCGTTAAAAAAGTCCCTATTGCACCAGGAACCAGAATGAATAAATCTATGAAATCGAGCGTTGCAACAATGCCATATAACTCACTTCCATTTTCTGGCTTCACAAAGAATTGCATAATTGTCAATGTTGTAGCGCAACCCACCCAAACACATGCAGAATAAACATGCAGACACTTGAGCCATCGTTGCCCCTTTACACTTAAGTTTTTCATATTGAATCCTTTTTCAAATATCGCTCTAATTTTAATTTCACTGCTAACAAATAATTAACCAGTTTGGCCTGCCACCATTGACTGGAACATTTAAAGAGTTAGAATCCGGATAACAAATTATCACCACTGGGAGTCCGTACCTAAGGTCTCCCTGCCGATAGTCCACGATTTTACTAAAGCACAAACATGCGACTAGAGTCAAGACTGCAGTGCCACCTGACGAAGTCTATATTGGCTTGACCTGAGCGGCGCTCATGCTTAGTAGTGAGGTAAGCGATAAACTGTTGGATGTGGTATCACGGGGGGGGGCTACAATGGGGCATGTTTTCAACAAACGCCGAATGCGGCTTAATACGGATCGTGAGGAAGGTATATAAGAGGAGGAAGTACCGATCCCGAATGAGCCCAGAACCCGGAACTTACCAAGAAACAAGTCTCATCAGTATTCGACGAACTGGGTGACAATGAATTAGAAAGCGTCCAGTGCGCCCCAGAGCCAGCGGGACCACCTGGTTACATACTGCCAGAGCCGACCGACGTCGTCTGGGTGTTTCCGCATCAGCTGTTGCCAAGGCATTAAAAATTAAACCGTAGAAATATTGAAATAATATAGTTCAATTAGTCAAGGACGTCCCTAAGGTTTTCCTCAATGTGTCAATCTTACCTTCAGGGTGCTACCCCATTAGAGAAGGCAGAAAGAGTGCAAGCGCGGGAAAGAAAAATATGAGAATTACCCGTACTATATCCGCTACCAAAAATGGGAATATCCCCTTAAATATCGAACCCAGAGGCACATCTGCCGCCACACCGCTGAGGGCGAAAACATTAATCCCTACCGGCGGTGTAATCTGGCCCATCTCGGCCATGGTCACGACGATTACCCCGAACCATATGGGGTCGTAACCTAGGCCTGTGACTACAGGGAAGAAAATAGGTATTGTAAGGATAATGGCTGGGATGATGGGCATGATGCAGCCGAGGATAATATAGACGAGCAGGATAGCCCACAACGTAACTGCATTGGATACGGGCAGGGCAACCACGAAGTCTGAAAGCATGAAGGGGATTTGGGTCATTGTCAGGAAGTAGCTGAAGATATCGGCACCGATCAGCATGAGCAAGAGCATCGCAGTGTTCTTGACGGCATCGGCAAGAGAGAGCAGTATCTTTTGACTAGTCATCTTCTTTTTAATAAAACCGAGCAGAAGTGCGCCGAAGGCCCCGACCCCGGCGGCTTCCGTGGGTGTGAATATGCCTCCATAGATACCACCCATCACAAGAATAAACAGGACTATTATTCCCCAGGTATCCTTGAGAGACAGTAACTTTTCCTTTAGGGTTGAAGAGGGTCCGGGCGGTCCGAGTGAAGGTTTAATCTTGCACAGGATGTATATGGTTATCATGTAGAAGACAGCCTCCATTAGGCCGGGGATAATACCGGCAATGAAGAGCTTCCCGATGGACTCCTCGGTAAGGCTGGCATAGATAATGAACGCGATACTTGGGGGAATAAGAATACCGATACTTCCTCCGGCAGCAACACAGCCACAGGCAATACTGTCATCGTACTTATATCTTCTCATCTCAGGCAGGGCCAGGGTCCCCATAGTGACCGCGGTGGCCATACTGGAGCCGCTTACCGCCGCAAATCCTGCGCAACCACCCACAGTGGACATAGCCAGACCCCCGGGCAATTTTCCCACCCAGTTTCGTATAGTCGTATATATGTCCTTGCTCAATTCGGAATGGAAGCAGAGCATACCCATCAGAATAAAGAGGGGGATAGTGCTCATTGTATGACTTGAGACAGTCCTGTAAGGGGATGTCCCCAGAATGGAAAAACTGGCATCAGGATTAACCAGGTAACTGAATCCGATAAAGCCGATGAGCGCCATGACCGGGCCGATGGGCATGCTGGAAAAAAGCAGCAGTATAAGGAGGACTATACCGACAATCCCCATAGCAGGCCGGGAAATGTCCCAGGGCAGCCAGTGGAACCAGATGGGTACTGTTATTACAAGCAGAATGAATATACCGTCCAGCGCAAACCACAGCCCGGGCAGCTTGCAGTTCTTTTTCACATCATCTACTGAGTTAATAAAATCAATCAGAAATATGAGACAGAGCAAGACGCTGCCAAAGATCACAACCCACATAAAGGGGAAGTTGGGTAGAAATAAAACATCTGAGGATGTGCCGTTGGTTCGTAGGTTCTCTGCCTGTATGAAGCAACGCCAGGTTATCAGAGAAAAAATGACCAGGCAGAGAAGATTTGTGGCACTCCCGACAACTGATGTCTGCCTGGGCGACAGCTTGCTTGTAAACAGGCTGATGGAGACGTGGGCTTTCTTTGTTTGCGTATAGGCCAACCCTAAAAATACCACTAAAACCATCATGAACTCAACGAGCTCATAACTGCCTTTTATAGGGCGGTTAAAGAAATAGCGCAGGACGACATCCAAAGTGATCAAAAGAACCATCAATGCAAGTGTGACTCGTCCTACGCTATCTGCTGTAAGGCTCAATGGATTGGCAAATCTTTCCAAAGAACGTGCAGACTTTTCCAATATCATTTGTTTAATAACCTCTCCCACCCAGTATACGCCAACCCTTCACAGGCAACAGAACTAAGCCCTCAAGTGGAAATTGAATCTTTATTTATGGATGCGCTTTCATAAGTTTTATAGCTTCGTCGAGAACAGCACGTCCGGGAAGGCCCTTGCCTTTCATGTCTTCAACCCACTTGTCCCATGCCGGTTTGCCCGTCGCTACCCACCTTGCCTTTTCCTTGTCAGGCAACTCGTAAATTTCCTGGTTGCGGTTCTTACACTGCTTCTTACCTATTTCCTTTTCAGCGCTAACCGCTGCACACAGCTTGTCCGGCAGCATTTTATTGGTGACATCCGTGATAACCTTCTGGATATCCTTAGGCAGTTTATTCCAGGTATTTTTGTTCATGATAGTGCAGAAGGGCAGGGCCGCGAGATGGACATTCGTGTGGTATTTTGTGACTTCGACCAGTTTCCAGGACTTAAATGCACCCCATGCAAGGGCTGAACCGTCAGCCACACCCTTTTCTACTGTTTGATAGATCTTGGGGCTGGGCATGGGTACAGGAACGGCTCCCAGCGCATTCAACACCGTTCTTGCTCCGGGCTGAGTGGCCAACTTCATTCCCTTGATGTCCTCCAACTTATAGACCGGTTTTTTGACAGTGTGGATCTCATAGGGCATTGTTGTCCACAGATGCAGGAGATGCACATCTTCAAGCTCCGCCCTCATCCTGGGGAATTTTTTATAAAGGTCTGTGAGTACATGAGCGCCAGCAAATGTGCTTTTTACCATGTAAGGAAGTTCCATAACGCTTGTCAAGGGGAAGCGCCCCGGGTTCCAGCTGTTGCACACCCAGGAGATATCAGCGATACCGTTCTTAACCGCATCATAGGAGTCCCTCGATTTGACCAGGGTCTGGGAAAGATAGAATTTGATCTTGACCCGTCCATTGGTCTGTTTTTCGACCTCTTTGGCCCAGGGGAGAAAAGCACCGTGATACGGGGCAGCTTTTGGTGGAATGTGCATAGCAAAGCTCAACTCAATGGATTTCGCAAGAGCTTGTGTCTGTGGTGCCAAGAACAGGATGGTCACCAGAAGGATTAGGCCAAATTTCAATGCACAGGAGAATGTTTGCTTGCTTTTCATTTTTTTACCTCCTTATAAAGTGTTATGTGATTTCTCCAGCAGACTTACTTTAATTATAACCTAAAGTGATCGTTTCCAGGTTCAGGGTTCAAGGGTTACAACTGATGGACACGAGTCACAATATTGATGAAGATTCAAAATAGCCGACACACCCCTTTGGGTGAAACGGCTTTATAACATCAATGAAGATAATATGCCTTTAAGCGAGCTGTTTGGGGTTTTTCAACCCTGAACGTTGATCCCTAAACCGCTCAACCTAAGTATAACATAGTCACCAGCCTTTATTCCAAGTATTATCGCATTTGTTGCCTGAAAGTTACCACCTCCTTTCCAGATCCCTGCCAAGAACTGTTCAAGTCAAACTGCTGCCGCCAGAGGTAATGGTTTAAGTCCATTAATCATCCTCCTTCAGCAGGGGGAAGATTATTAAACTGCGGGCAATGGTCTCGGGAATACCTGTAGGCGCGGAAGATGCCCCAGCGGACCGGACTTTTTAGATTGGGAGTGGGGCGGACCCAATGCCAGACGATCTCTTTATCTCTTGTGACTTCAAACAGGACACCTTCACCCCCGCAACAGATGAGGGTGTTTCCGTTGGGAAGACGGTCAGATCCTGATATAAAGGGCGAAAAGTGAACCCTGCCCCTCACGTAGCCCTCAAGACCGAATTCCTCCTCGCTTTCCCAGACGATCTCCTTGCTTTCTATATCCACTTCAACCACGCGGGAAAAGTACCTGTACATGGCATTGTCATAGATGAGTATGTTTCCTTCTCCCGGAAGACCTTCGGCAATAATGTGTGCGTCATGGGGTCCACCCATGGTTTTCATGTCCCGAATATCTCTATGTTCGATCTGACCGGTCTCTTTGTCAAGGTATGCTACATTCCCCCATCGCCAGATGACATCACCGGATTTGCGGTCAATGATAAATGCACAGTCCAGATGTCGGCTGCTTGAAACGATATTGCCGTTTGACATTACATCCACATCATTGATATGGGTCCACTCCTCTCGAGGATGAATCGCCCCGATAATGTCGATATCAGGATCAAAGTGCTCTATGCCATGCCATTCCCAGACCGTTTCCCCCCCTGGATCGATCTCCCGGAAATAATCACCGAACATGGTTCCGTCCTTATGCTCCGTGCCTTTTTGCCCTCCGCGTACCTTTTTGGCCAGGGCCGGAGGAACGGCCTCCCAACCTATATAGACGTAGTTGCCGTTGGGCAATTTTCTGAAATCGTGGTGCATGTTGGGATCAAAGTGCTCGAAGAGGATATTGCCTTCCCAGTCCAATTCCATGAACATGCCTGAGGAACCGCCCATGTGGTACTTGTCAAACCCCGGCCTGTCGGGAATGGGGTCTGCGCAGCGCATGGAGACCACGATATTCCCACCCGGAAAAAGCCGTGCCTGGTGTGCGGGGTAGGGTGTTTTCCATGTGTGGACGGTCTTTCCCTGCATATCAAGTAACTGCACTTCGCCTGGGACCTCATTCCTCTTTGCGCCGGCTCTGCCCGGAATCGGGACATAGATTGTATAACCTGTGAATGCCTTGTTTTTATCGTAATGCACAACACCTGACTCGAACCTGTAGGGCCATGTCATAATTCAATTCCTTTCTGGAATTACGGATTAACGAAGTCCCGAGACAAATCTTCGAAGCTCAAGCTCCAGTTCCATCGCCTTCCGGGCATTCCTATAGATAAGGTTCTGTTGCTCTTTTGGGTCTTCCTTTAAATAATACAGCTCGTTCGATTTGCCCTTGTCAAAATTCAAAATAAAAGCCCATTCCTGATCGCTGACTCTCCAGTTGCGCTTGAAATGCCCCATAAAGGCATAATCCCGGATGGAGTCCACTTCGCCGGCCATCAGAGGAATAAGACTCTTTCCGTGAATCCTTGGGGGCTGACGGACTTTGAGAAAATCCAGGACAGTCGGGAAGATTTCAGTGGTTTCCACCATGGCATCAAAACGTTTACCGGCCCCTAACCCCCCCGGATGCCTGATGATTAGTGGAATATGAACCAGTTCCTCATAAAGACCCGGTTCCGCCTTTTTAATATAACCGTGTTCCCCAAATGGCGCGCCATGATCCGTTGTGAAGATAATCAGAGAATTGTCATATAGCCCCATCTCTTTGACCCTATCGAGAAAGACACCGATCCAGTGGTCGCAAAGGGTGACCTTCCCGGCGTAGAGCCTGGTGATGTGGCTGAGTTCCTCGGGTGTGAGATAACCCTCCACGCTGCCCGGGATGGGATGGATAATGTCTTTTCCGGAGTAATTGGGATCGGTATACATCCTGTTGTAAGGAGCCGGGGGGTCCCAGGGTTCATGGGGGTCGAAGCAATCCAGCCAGAGGAAGAGGTCGTCCTTTACAGGCTGCTCTTCGAGCCACCTGGTTCCTTCCCTCAGGACCTGCGCTACAAACGTGTCCTCTTCGCCTTTCCAGTGATGGATATTTCGAAGGTATTGGGTGAGTTGTGCTTTGACGGCCTTGTCTTTGCCGTCACCCTTGTAGTATTTGTCCACATCTACTTCAACGGATTCATCCACAATGTAAGGGTCGCCTTCGTGTCCGCGTACATGCTTTGTGAAGTCAAATCCCCTTTCAAATGCCATGGAGGGTTTGTGAAGATGATACACATCCGTGATCATTGCGGAACGATAACCCTTGTTCCATAAAACTTCGGCCAGCAATATGTCTTTGGGTTCGAGGCGTTGCCATCCTCTAAACGGGAAGGTGTAACGACCGGTGAAAAAGGTGGTGCGGGTGGGGACGGTAGGCAGCCCTTCGGAATAGCAATAGTCAAATACTGCGCTTTCAGATGCCAATTTGTCTAAATTTGGGGTTTTTATCCAATCGTTTCCATAACAACCGAGATAGTCCCAGCGCCAGGTGTCGTTTATTATTACGATGACATTCATGATATTTGATTTCCGTTCTTTATCGATTGATGACGGTGATGTTTTCAAGGATATTGGAAGCCATTTCCATCATCTGGTCCAAAAGCTTCTTGCCCATAGCCCTGTCAAATCCTTCTCCGGGATGTTCAACAGCATCGAAGCATTGAAAAAGTCTTGCTCCTTCAGGTTCATTGAAGTGCAAAATATATTCAGATCCGGTATCTTCCCAGCGGATTGTTTCTTCTTCCACCTCTTCTGATGGTTCCTCTTCGACGGATGGCCCTACGATATAAGTCATCTGAGATTTGAGATCCTCCAAAAAATCTTCGTCGTAGAACCCGTCTCCAGTGTCGGCAAAATTTATTATACGATAAATATCGACTATCTCATCCGTCTCAAACTCTATTGCAAATTCCCTCCGGGAGATACCGCAGGCTGCCGTCTCTTTGACTTCCATTGTTTAAATCTCCATAATATTTTAGCTTTTTGAAATTGATATTTAATCCATTCGGTCATCACGACTTGAGATTATTTCAAAAACCTGAGCTGAAATTAAAATCCTAATAGCGAACATTAAAAGAAAAGCCTTGATATTTGTCAAGTCGATTCTATTAAATTGATTGATATTTTCAATGGATTTGCTATTTATTGAGACGATAAAAGCCATCAAATATGTGAGGAGAAAAAGAGGATGAAAGAACATACATTTCATGAACCAACACTCCTGGAGAAAATTCCCCCTCGTTATAGGGCGTTACTGCCAAGGTTTTCCTACGATGAGAGAAAGTCGTTTGAGCAGAATGTAAACCCGGAAAATATCGGCACAATACTGCACTGGATAGGAAATGAGGAAGAGATTGAAAGGATGCTCTTCTGGGACAGGGGGGGCAAGTATGATGATCCGGAATGGCAGGGGTTGGCGCCTGTGGATGAGATGACGGGGATGCTCTATGAAAGGGCTTATAACCACTATAATCGGCTTAAAAAAGAGGCCGTGGAAATTCAGATGCGATCAGATCTCGCCCTATACAGCCAGTTCAATGAAGGACTATTATTTGCCGGTATTGCAGGAGCCGTGCGCTGTAACGCCGATGGTCTGGCGGATGATCAAGGGCTCTGTTTTAAAGGTGTGGAACTGCGGTGCATAGGGAGCGTTGAAGAGGGCATTAACAGCATCACGATTTATCCCTTAACCTCAATCTCTAATGAATTTGAAGTCCATTTTGGCACAAGGTATCATGATAAACCCCAAGGAATCCAGGTGTGCAGCGCTGATTCATTCACCCTCCTAGAGTTAGCCAAACTGATCGAGAGGGATCTTTCAAAATCAGGGTACGAAACAATACTCAGCGATAGGGCAGGCAGGCTCATCTCACTTGATCCTAAAGCCATCAGACGTGCGGCGCGGAAGGAACAATCCACAGGCTATGACAGCGAGTTGATTCTTTATGCGTCTGCGCAGGTAACGGGAATTGAAAAGGCCATTGAGGCGGCTGACGAACTCTCTCGTTCTTTTTATAGACGCTTTGGACTCGAGACGGAAAGCTGCAAAATCGGTAAAAAGTACGGAAACTTCCATATTATGCGTAATGATAATTTTGAAGATTTTCTTCCGGAAAAATCTGTGAAGAATAAAAGATTGGTCATGTTCACGGCCACACTTGAATGCAGGCGATGCAGGCGTGAACTTGAGGGGTTCAGGGATCTTGCCAGGTTATACCCTGATGTTATGTTTGCCTTGGTAAATTTAGTTTCTCCCCAGTTCAAATTCTACGAACGGGTTTTCGGAGACATGGGCGGTGGCGATCCAAAGGGATTTCGAGATAACGCGAGGGGCTCAACTCCTTTCACCATTATTTATATACCGGATGAAAATGGGGTGTTAAAGTTTGCCGAGTATTTCGGAACCGAAAAAGCGGAAGCGCCTCCATCTTTCAAGGAATCCAAAGCTCTTTTGGACAGGCATGAAGGATGTCCTTAAATTATAAACCCTGTTTATTAAACAGGCAAGGCGCCCGCCGCATCCACCCGCGGATTAAAATAAAATGAGTTTTAAACCGGCAATGAGACCTATGGCTAGTAATATGAGATTGAAGATCCTTGTAGGTATATTTCTGTTCACCTGATAGCCTGCATAGCCTCCCAACAAGACAGCGGGAAATGAAAGCAGGGCCACCTTTAAAAGGGACCAGTCCAGTATCCCGAAGTGATAGTAGGAACACAGTTTAAAGAGATTTGTGACCGAGAAGAGGGCAAAACTGGTCGCCACGATACATTCCTTGGCCACTCCGAATCCGACCAGATAGATCACGACAACCACACCTCCTGAGTGGACGATGGCTGAAGAGACCCCGCTGAAAGCCCCGCCTAAAAGTCCCTTGAGCACGCTCGGGGTAACCTTCAGACGGACATCTTCCTTTAACAGGGAACCTCCCTGATAAATAACAAAGACGAGTGTGAAGAGACCGATGATCTTTCTCAGATATCCTTCTGATACCCATGAAAGAATCGTACTCCCCAGAAGTATGCCGATGAGCATTGATGGAAGCAGTAGTTTGAAGTGCTGTTTCTCTCATTTTCCCCAGTAGTATTTTATAATAGCGATATCCCCCAGGGTGAGCATCGGAGCAATCAGACCCATGACTGTCTTCGGAGGGAAAAAACGCTCAACAAAGGTATCAGGGATAGACCTGTTAGTTTTACTGGGGGAATAGGGGATGTTGTTGACTAACATGACAAAGTCAATTTTACAATCATCTAATCTTTTTCAAACATCCTCGAAATGGCGGAAGTTGTTACGCCTAATTGCCGTCCCGTTTCGGCCATAGTAAGACCAAGCTTTTCGACCAGTTCTTTGGCCAGTTGAGCCCTTAATCCGGGAAGGACGCCCCGGCGACTTCCCCCTCTTAATGCTTCAACGGAAACTCCGCACTTTGTCACGTTAATCAACAACGTCCCCTGTCTCCCATAATGAAGGATGGCTGGAGGTCTGGCAAGATATCAAAGGTTTTGACAAACCCGATTTCCATGAGCTAATCTCAATATATCAAAACAAATGCCAGAGCTGAGATCTGGAATGGATATCTGAAAAACAACCAGGGCTTGATATTTACAGTTCGAATTTGATATCTATCAATTTGATGGATTTCATGTCATGGTAAGATATCTGAAATGCAGTTTTTTATCAAAAAATGAGGTTGAGGAAATATTATGTTACTTAAAAAATATTATTCATTTATCGCCTTGCTTTTTATCGCTATAGTTATTTTTTTATCTTTCGGGTGTGAAACCATACAAAGTGGTAGAAAGGCACCATTACCAGGTGACCCTATAGCTCATTTCCCCAAAATGGTGGTTGGTGATAGTTACGTAAGAACTGGCTGGAGTAGAAAATATGGAAAAGATACTTCTAATCGTAAAGTGATAGAAGTTATATCAGATGGCAGTTTTATTTTGGAAAGTACGTCCAAAAAAGGAAAGACAACTTTTCTATCCTATTATGATAACAAATACCAATTAGTAAAACAAGTAAAAAAAAGTGCCCTTGAAAAATTACTGAAGATTCCGATACCTCCTGCGAAGCGTCTTGATTTCCCGCTATTTGTTGGAAAGAAATGGTCTTCCAAATACAAATCGCGATCAGTGGACGGCAATTATTATAATTATGTAGATAACTATACTGTAACAAAATATGAAACAGTTGTTACAAAGGCTGGCTCATTTAAGGCGTTTAAAATATTTAGACGAAATTATTCCACAGATATAGATGCGTCAGGCATAGAAAGATATTGGTATTCACCTGAAACTAAATGTGAAGTGAAGTCAAAACCTGATTGGAGAATTGGATATGAATTAGTCAACTACAAATTAGCACTTGCTGAAAAGTCACCAAAAACTAAGAAACAACCGACTAAGGCTAAAGAGGGACCTGTTGAAGCACGAGCCTTTTGCAATCAGGGATGGGACACCTTTCAACGAGGGGACTACGTCGAGACAGAGTTCTTGTACAAAAAAGGGATCGCCATCATGGATAAGACACCTGATTTAAAGCCGTTATTTTTAGCTCGCTGCCTCCACAATCTGGCCTATCTATACCAGAAACGTAAGGATTATGCCAAGACGATGCCTTTATATAGACGGGCCCTACCGGTCTATGAAAGGGTCCTCGGTTCCAACCATAATTCTGTTGCCCGTTGTCTCTACAATATGGCCTGGTCCAGTTATAGCCTTGGCGATTATACCAAGGCTAAGTCATTTTATAAGCGCACCCTTCAGATCTATGAAAAGATCCATGGACCTGAACATCCTCGGACTGCAAAATGTCTTAGTGGCCTCGCAGCAATTTATCAAGCCTTAGGCAATTATAATAATGCTGAAAAGTTATATGAGCGGGCTCTAAAGATTCGGTATGCACATTTTGGCTCAAAAAGCCCAGAGGTTGCAGGAAGTCTCCATGACCTGGCCTGGCTCTATCAATGCCGGCGGGATTATGCCAGGGCTGAAACCTTAGCTGAGAGGGCCTTGGCCATACCGGGATATAAGGAGTCTGTACTCCTCATCAACAGTCTCGCCAGTTGCTATATTGCACAGGGAAAAATCGATGAGGCATGTAGCCTGTTCAAAAAAACAGGTTTATCACTCGGGCTTGCTGCATGTCATTTGTATAGACGAGAGCACATGAAAGCAATCAGGGAATTTCAAAGTTCTCTTAATGAAAAAACAAGTATCATAGGTGATAAGGAATTAGCCCATATCGGCCTGGGAACCACTTATGAAGCCCTTGGGGATCTCCCGATGGCCAAAAAGCATTTTCAGATGGCCATTAACTTGATCGAAGAACAGTGGAAGACCCTTGGATTTTCTGACAGAAAGGACTTCTTGGCTGCTGTTCTTGGCGCAGGACTCTCCCGGCTTGATGCCTATGAGGGCATGGTGCGGGTTATACTAAAGGAGAAAAAGCAGGGTTATCAAAAGGAGGCCCTTCTATATGCTGAGATGGTGAAAGCTAGAACTCTTCTCGAGATGCTTGCTGCCAGGAGCATTAGAGGGATAGGAACAAAGGATCAGGAGATTCTTTCAAAGGATCGCCAATACCAGGGAGAGATCTCCATGCTAAAGGAGAAGCTCTCAGAACTTGAAGGGTTCGGTCTAAAGTCCTCAAAAGATGAACGTGTCCGGCTGGAAAAGACCCTTAAGCAGACGCTTCAGGATTATGAGCAATTCATAAATGAAGTCAAACTTCATGATTCGGAGTTGTCATCCCTTATCTCAGTGGAGGCTGCACCTGTTGAGAGCATCCAAAATCTTCTCGATCCCTCATTCACTATTCTTGAATATTTTACGACAAAAAACAAAACCTACGTCTGGTTGATTACCAAAAATGATGTAAGCGTGAAGGAGATAAATGTAGGAAATATGGCTATCCTCAACATGGTCAACGAGCTTCTCATGCCAAATATCTCTAATGGATCACGGAAACGCGGCTTGATCACCATCCTTCCTTCGGGGATTCCAAGGACTGAAAAAATCGACTTGCAGAAAAGAGAGAAAAACCGACAGAGCTTTCTTGCGATGATCAAAGAATTTTATGACCTGTTGATAAAGCCAATAGAGAAAGAAATCCATAACGATCGATTGATCATTGTTCCCCATGGGGCTCTCCACAAGGTGCCTTTTGCAGCAATATATGACGGAAAACAATTCCTGTTAGATAAATATACCTTATCAATGGTTCCCTCCTCAACCGTACTTAAATACGTTGTCAAGAAAAGAAATGAGAATCAAAATAGATTCCTGGCCTTTGCCAATCCGGAGACAGATTATGTTTCCCTTGGCTTTGCAGAGAAAGAGGTGAACGACATCTCCGATCTCTTTTCAAAAAAGGAGCTATACTTCAAAGATAAAGCCACGGAAGGGAGGGCCAAAGAACGCTGTGGCCTTGCCGATATTGTCCACTTTGCCAGTCACGGGGAATTCAACGACAAGCAGCCCATGCAATCAGGTCTCCTCCTTTCAAAAGATATTGAAAATGATGGCTATCTCCAGGTCCACGAAATCTTTGGCCTCGATTTTAGGCATACGAACTTGGTGGTCTTGAGTGCCTGCGAGACAGCACTTTGTAAGATCTTTAGTGGGGATGATTTGGTGGGTCTATCCAGGGCCTTTATATATGCCGGAACCCCGTCTCTTTTGGCCACACTATGGTCTGTGTCAGACCGTTCAACCTGCACCCTGATGAAGGAATTTTACGACAATTGGCGAAAGAGTGGCCTGGATAAGCCAGAGGCATTAAGGAGGGCCCAGATTGCCTTGAAGTCAATGCCTGATTATCAACATCCCTTTTATTGGGCGCCCTTTATTATGATTGGGGACTGGAGATAGAAAATTTATAAGTCTGCAGGCCTTTCGTAATTTACTTCCAATAATGGTTGGGAATTCTTTTTTCTATCCTGTCAATACCCACACGAAGTAAAGAACCCCGCTTTTTAAAGCGGGGTTCTTTACTTCGCAATTCTGTCATCAGACACCTCCGTAAAAATGGGTTAACAATACGGAGGTATGCAGCCCTTAAAAAACTAAGAAATTAGAGTGAACGGGATAGCTGGGCTTTCATGTTTCCTGAACCTGTACTATCTGCTAGCGTAAGTTTATTATAAAACCAGATTTTTTCAAGGGGAATAAAGCCGTAACCCGGTGTTTTTTCAGGGTTACGGCTTTATTTATCCGCAGATTTAGTGTATACACTGATTAAGGATGGAGGGTTCATGGCTACTATTCAGTCAAAGAAATCCAGAGGCCATAAATATTGGTACATAGTCGAATCAAGACGAGTTAATGGCAAGCCAAGGCCCATTGTTTTAGAATATCTTGGCAAACCTGATGCTTTATTGAAACGGTTACAAG
>Ga0233410_10000386_pt1 | contig 14317 bp, 7 predicted proteins | sample Na_anoxic_1_MG_FD_179869 | JGI IMG/M metagenome (GOLD analysis project Ga0233410, IMG submission 179869) | Seawater microbial communities from Saanich Inlet, British Columbia, Canada - Na_anoxic_1_MG | ecosystem: Environmental > Aquatic > Marine > Inlet | place: Canada: British Columbia...
CAACTGCTAAAGGTACTGAAGGTCTTTTCGCTGCTGTTAAAAGCCGTGGAAATGTATTAGTAGACTTTACTGCAGCAACTGGTTTAGCTCAGTTTGATTCAATTCTTAAAAACTTAGATACTCAAGGGGCTATCGAAGAAAACATGTTGTTCTTAAATAGAGAAACTTCTCTAGATTTTGATGATATGTTATCTAACGTAGGATCTCCTGCTGCTGGTTACCAAGGTGGTAGTTCTTTTGGTGTATTTGAAAATTCTGAAGAAATGGCATTAAACTTAGGTTTTTCTGGTTTCAGAAGAGGTTCTTATGACTTCTACAAAACTGACTGGAAATACTTAAACGATGCTTCTACTCGTGGAGGTGTTGCTGATGCTGGTATCGAAGGAGTATTAGTACCTGCTGGAACTTCTACAGTTTACGATCAAATATTAGGGACTAACATCAGAAGACCTTTCTTACATGTAAGATATAGAGCTTCTCAAGCTGATGATAGAAGAATGAAAAACTGGATCACTGGATCTGTAGGTGGCGCAGCTACTTCTGATTTAGATGCTATGGAGGTTCACTTTTTATCTGAAAGATGTTTAGTGACTCAAGCGGCTAACAACTTTGTGTTATTCACAGACTAGTACCGATTAATTTATGTAGTAGTTACCCTTGTTGAACTGACAGGGGTAATTATTACCTTTATGTGACAATAGCCCGTTACTATTATATATAACTAGCTAGTGTCATTGTTTTAAAAATTATTTAATTATATTATATTATGGCTGCAAAAAAAGCACCAGCAAAGAAAGTTGAGGTTGCTCCTCAGCAAGAAGTAGTAGCAAAAGTAGCTACACCAAAAAAACAAGAACCAGTAAAACCAACCTGGGAAATTAAAGATAGAATGTACATCGTTGTAGGTCAAGCACCTTTGACGTTAACTATTTCATCTAAACATACGTCAAGACACCCTTTGTTATATTTCGATAAAGAAAAAGGTCTTCAAAGAGAGATTAGATATGCGACTAATCAAAACTCTCCTTTTGTAGATGAGCAAAGCGGACAAGCAACATTAGGACATATAATGTTTAAAGATGGTGCTCTTTATGTTAAAAAAGAACAACAAAACTTACAAAAATTATTATCTTTATATCACCCACTGCTAGGTAATAAATACTATGAACATAATCCAGTGGCTATAGCTGAAGATGAATTAGAAGATTTAGAAATTCAAATAGATGCAATGATAGCTGCAAGAACAATGGATGTTGACGATGCTGAGGCAATACTTCGTGTTGAGTTAGGGTCTAAAGTTTCAGGTATGACAACCAAAGAACTAAAAAGAGATCTTTTATTGTTTGCTAAAAGACAACCGGATTTATTTATGGAACTAGCTAATGATGATAATGTGCAATTAAGAAACATAGCTATAAAAGCTTCCGAAATGGGTATCATTAAATTATCACAAGATCAAAGAACATTTACTTGGGGATCAAACGGTAGAAAATTAATGACTGTACCTTTTGATGAAAATCCTTACTCTGCAATGGCAGCTTACTTTAAAACCGATGAAGGTGTAGAAGTTTATAGGTCAGTAGAGAAAAACTTAGAATAACATGTAATATTAATATTAGCTGGTCACTCAACGTGGCTGGCTAGTATTATAATAAAAAAATAAATAATGGCTATAAATGTAGATTTAGTTTATAAAACTGTCTTATTAATACTTAACCAACAACAAAGAGGTTATATAACTCCAGACGAGTTTAATAAAGTAGGTAATCAAGTTCAGCAAGGTATATTTGAAAAATATATGAGCGACCTGAATCAACAATTACGTATACCGGAAAATGATAACGAGTATGCTAACAGAGTTAAAAACCTAGAAGAAAAACTAGATATATTTAAAACAATAGCCGCACCTACTTTTTCAGTAGATCACTTCACAACTGCTTCACTACCAAGCTTTTATAGACTAGGTACTGTTATATACGACGACACTATTGAAGCTCAAATGGTGGAAAGAAACGAATGGTACAAAATAAAGAAAGCACCATTACTTGCACCAACTAAAAAACAACCTGTATTTCTATACGAAGACACTAAAATAAGTGTATACCCAACAAGTATAATATCTGATATTCAGGTATCTTACTTGAAGCAGCCTGCAATGATAAATTGGGGATATTCAATTGGTAGCTTGGGTCAATATATTTACGACTCTAGTTCTTCAGTAAACTTTGAATTACATCCATCTGAACAAGTTGATGTTGTTACAGGTATACTATTGTACTCAGGAGTTATAATACAAGACCCTACTATAATACAAGTAGCATCTCAAAAAATACAACAAGAAGATATAAACGAAAAATCTTAATAATACATGGGCTTAATTACAGAAAATAATCAGCAATATTACGCAGGTGTACAAAAGTTTTTATCTGCAGCTGGGCTAGGTCAAGCCTTTACAACTACATTCGATACTGAATTAGTATTAGGTAGTTATGATCCTTCTCAACCAAACTACGCTTTAAACAATTTTAAGTTATACACCGCAAACGCCGGTGTTTTAACGTATACAGAATATACTTCTGCCTATACTGTTTCAGGTAACACAATAACTTTTACAGGTAATCTAGCAGCTAACACAAGTGTAGTTGTTCAATTAAAGATACTAAGCGGTGGTGAATATGGAAATAGAGATGCTTATGGTAACACTGTTGAAGAAAACTACGGAAGCTACGGTTATATATCTCTAGAAGATGTAATAAATAACTTTCAAGTAGCGTATGTTGGAACAGGTAAATTAATACCAAGCTGTAAAAGAACAGATATAATATTCCATGCTAAGCGTGGGATGCAAGAGTTTAGCTATGATACTTTGAAAAGCATTAAGTCTCAAGAATTAAATATACCACCAGAGTTGAGTGTTGTAATACCGCAAGACTATGTAAACTACACGGCGGTATCTTGGATAGATCAGTTAGGTGTTAAAAGACCTATATATCCCGCTAATAATCTAACAACAAACCCATACAATAACCCCATACAAGATGCTGAAGGTGTACCTACACAAGATAACTTCGGTAACAACATTGAGGGAACATCGATAACAGAGGAACGATGGAGGACCGCTGACGATACTTTAATAAACTCAAACGTAGATGATGCACTATACTCAGAAGGTTATGACAATTGGGGATGGGCTGAAATAGGTTTAGGTCAACAATATGGATTAGACCCTAGATATTCTCAAGTTAACGGTTGGTTTACTATAAATCACAGAGAAGGCAAAATGTCTTTTTCAAGTAATTTAGCTGGTTCACTAATAGTTTTAGAATACATTTCAGACGGATTAGCTTATGATATGGACACTAAGGTTCCTAAGCTAGCAGAGGAGGCTCTATATGCTCATATAAGCCACGCTATCGTAGCTTCTAGAATAAACCAACCTGAATATATAGTTAGAAGATTAAAGCAAGAGAGAAGCGCTAAATTAAGAAATGCTAAATTAAGATTATCAAATATAAAACTTGAAGAGATAATTCAAGTTATGCGAGGTAAATCTAAATGGATAAAATCATAAATTAAATGGCTGAAATTAAAAACACTTTCCTGAAGGGTAAGATGAATCAAGATCTTGATCCTCGTATAATACCCAACGGTGAATATAGAGAGGCTAGAAACTTATCTATAAGTAGGTCAGAAAGTTCTACTGTGGGTGAGTTTGAAAACGTGCTAGGTAATACAGCTATATCTACCATAAACGCGCCTATAGGAACTGAAGTTATAGGTTATTTTGTAGATAACAACTCAAATGTTGCTTACCTAATAGCCACCGACTGGGGCCCTGGAGATGAGACTAGAGCGACTAGTGGGGCTAGCTGTTATATAATTAAAGTAGATTTATCAGCTTCAACAGCTCCAACAGTTTTGGTTCAAGGTTATTTTTTGAACTTTAATAAAAAGTTTATTATAACTGGTATAAACCTTATTGAAGATTATTTATTTTGGACAGACAATCTTAATCAACCTAGGAAAATCAATGTAAAGCGGGCTGAAGCAAATCCTAATCACTATACTAATGAAGATCAAATATCTGTAGCAAAATACGCTCCTTATGAGCCTATATTAGTTATGGATAGAGTTCAAACAACTATAGTTTCTTCTAATCCAGCGGTAAGCACTTCTACAATAGTAGTTTCGGATTCTTCAGGTATAAAAGTAGGTGATATAGTTACAGATAAAAACAAAGTAACAAGTCAGCAAATAACAGAATTAGTAGTTGTTATAGGTAAATCTACATCAGCCAATACATTGACATTGTCTAAGTCTATAACGGTTGATAACGGGACAAATATTGATTTCAGCAGGCCATCGATGACTAACAAGAAAAACTTGTACATGTCAAACCACTCTTCAGGAGCTGTAACTATAACTGGTACAGGTATAAATAGAGTTTATACAATAGAGCCAAGTAGTGGAACGGATGTTGAATGGCTTTATAACGGTAATAATGGTGTGCCAAAAGTAGGTGATTTAGTTAGTGGGCCTGGGGTTCCATCTGATACTAGAGTTTCTTATGTAGAAGTTTTAGATAATGATAATGTGGTAAATCCAAAACAGTCTATATCTATAAAGCTAAATAAAGAAACTACAACTCAAGACACAGATGTTATATCTATAAGCGATAACCCAGATTATGATGCTGCTTGGAAAGGTGATGAAAGTTTCTTAGAAGATAAGTTTATTAGATTTAGTTATAGGTTTAAGTTTGAGGATAATGAATATTCATTAATGGCTCCCTTTAGTCAACCTATGTTTATACCTAAACAATATGGCCAGTTCGGTGGAGGTTTAACTTCTCCTGATGAGGATATGGACAATGCTTATAAATCAACTATAATTGCTTGGTTTGAAAACAATATAAATAATATATTATTAAAAATACCAATGGTGTCATCAACAGCTCAAAGTGTTGTTAATGATTTAAAAATTACAGACGTAGATATATTATATAAAGAATCAGACGCTTTAGCTGTTAAAGTCTTAGAGACTATAAGTATAAACACTTTGCCTTACCCTACATTTACATCAATAGCTTTTAACGATGCTGTAAACGGAGACAATATTAAATACTTTTTACAACATGAGTATAGTTCTACTAAACCATACAAAACTTTACCTAATAACCAAACAACTAGAGTTTACGATAAAGTTCCAGTTAAAGCATTAGCTCAAGAAGTTATAGGTAATAGAATTGTTTATGGTAACTATTTAGATAGACACACTAGCCCTACCTCAATAGCGTTCAGCGCTACAGCTAATAACAAGTCAATTAACTTCGATAATTATACTCAGTTTCCAAGCCATCAACTAAAACAAAATAGAACGTATCAAGTTGGATTTGTTTTATCTGACAGATATGGTAGACAGTCCGATGTAATTCTTTCTTCTTACGATAGTGTATCTGGGGTCGCGGGTTCAACTGTTTTTAATCCATATAATAACATAACCAATCAAACATCTAATCCAATATTAGACTGGCTAGGTAACTCGATCAACGTTACATTAAATGAAGCTATATCGTCAACGTATAGCGCCGCTCTAGGAACACCTGGAATATATTCAGTAAATAACCCTTTAGGATGGTATTCTTATAAAATAGTAGTAAAGCAAACAGAGCAAGAATATTATAATGTCTATCTACCTGGTTTTGTCAATGGGTACCCTGTCACTGAAAACAATGAAAGAAATAAAAGTTTTTTTACCACATTGCTTGGAGACAATATAAATAAGATACCTAGAGATCTAGTAGAGGTTGGACCAAATGATAGAGATTACACTAGTAGTGAAAGCATAACTATAAGAGTAAATAATCCATTAATAAATAATAAACCATCACCAAATCCTTACCCTAAATTAAAAGCTTGGAACTCTCAATACTACCCAGGAGGTACTAGTCAAGAGGTAATACAAATAGCAACAGTAAGAGATATGGAGGTGGCAGCTATACCTTTTAAACCAGACGCACCAAAAGGAGAGTATGGGGAATCTAAGATATTAAGTGTCTACGAGTATGAGAATCCTCCTTACGGTGGCGCTGTATCAGGTATAAATGAAACACCTGAACCTACAGGTTCTACACCTTGGGGTACTTCAGGTCCAGACGCCTCCTTGTATAATGCTGATTCAAATCTTTTCGTGATAAGAGGTGATCAATCTGAAAACATAAATAATCCAATTGGAGCGTATGTTACTTCGTTTTCTGTTAACGCAGACAATAACTTTCCAGTCGGTGTACCCACTACGGTGTTATCTATGGTTCCTTTTTTATCTGTAGCTGAAACAAAGCCTGTAGAGTCATTGTTGGATATATACTGGGAAACATCATTATCTGGAAATTTAGTTGAATTAAATGCTTTAGTTGATTCTCAATATGGAGGCTTGATTGGTTCAAACTTCACTGAGTCTTCTTTCTTGGAGAACGCTATAGATACTACAGTTATAGGAAATTCTTTTAATTTTACAGATGGATCTGGTGCTACAGTAGCCGCCACTAACGTGTCGATAAATGATTTGAGCATTACTAATGGCGATGGCACTGTTGTAGATTCTGATATTTTTTCTGTAGCTATTAATTCAAGTAATAATGGTTTTGAGATAAAACCTGGTACTGGTCAAACATTTTTTTACAATAGCAACGTAGATACTACTAACTCAGGTATTTATAATATAACTGTATCAACAACCTACGTTAGTGGAGCTGGAACTTTTCCTGATAACATAGAATTGCCTAAGATTTACTTAAGTAACGTTGCTCCAACTATAGATGATTGTACTAATCCAACAGGTATAACAACAGCAACTGTAGATATAAAAACATTCACAGGTAAAAACGGTAGTGCAGATACAAGTGTTGAAACTCAACAATTATACTGGTCACTAGATCCAAACCAAGCAAACTTTGCAACTATAAGCTCTCAATTTGAGATAAATTCATCTACTGGAGTTTTAAGTAGAAAAAGTACATATTCATTTGTAAATAACAACACTTATAACGTAGATGTTATTGTTACTGATGTTAATGGAAATGGTTTATCAAGTTCTCCATGCACATCAACTTTCACAGTGGGCGCTCAACATATTAACGCTGCCTTATGTCAAGGATGGCAAAGTGGAATTACTACTTCTTGTAACGCAAGCTTACAGGTTCAATTTTTAGATAGCTCTAATGTTAGCGGAAACTCATCAACAACTGTTAGTCAACCAGGTGGTTCTACAGTAACTTATCCAGCAAACTCTAACTCTAGAACATATAATGTTTTCGAAAGAAATCCTAACACAACAACAGGTATTCCGCCTGTTACTGTAAATCACACAACAGGTGCTTTAAAACAAGGTACATTATACATCACACCTGTGTTAGAAAATTACGGTAGTTCTATCGGAGGAGATGTTAGTGTTAGTTTTACGATACAGAGAAAACCAATAGGGTCTGGAAGTTGGAACCAAGCTATTGATAGTTCAGGTTTTACCGTATACAATGAGACTTTAACTACAGGAGATAACTCATCTGTTAGTATTAAAAAAGTATTTGATATACCAGGCGAATACAGAGTATTAACAACTGCTATTTCTGGAGATCTTTGCAGCCCAGTGACAGGAACAACTACTTTAATAGTTAATTTTGGAGACGATGTATATGATGGTGACTGCGCCAACGCTCCAGCGTAATAATCAATAAAAACAAGTAATAGATAAAGTATGCCAATAACATTAGAAGTAGGATATTTTAACTCATTCTACATGAAGAGATTAGCCGATCTTCCAATTGGAGATGGAGGTACAGGAGCTGTAAATTACACAACTCCAACTACAACTATTGTCGAGGAAGATTGGTATATAGAAGAGTCTAGAATAAGAGGTGGTTACAATAATACATCTACAGATTTAGGTGTTAAAGCTTACATAGTAGAAGACAATGACGTTCAGCAAAAAAGATCTAACTCTTTAATATACTCAGGTGTTGTAAACTCTAGAACAGGTGTAAACCAATCCAATCAGTTTAGCGTTGCTGAAGAAATAACAAGAAGTGTTGATCCTATTGGTGGTAGTATTCAAAAGCTTTATTCCGAGGACACAAACTTAATCATATTTCAAGAAGACAAAGTTAACAGAGCTCTAATAGATAAAGACGCTATATATTCTGCGGAGGGAAGTGCTATTACAACTACAGCGAACTTAGTTATAGGTCAAATAATACCTTACGCTGGAGAGTATGGTATATCAACAAATCCAGAATCTTTTGCTGTATATGGATATCAAAAGTACTTTACAGATAGAAATAGAAATTGCGTACTTAGATTATCTATGGACGGTATTACAGAAATATCAAACTATGGTATGGTTGATTTCTTTAGGGATAAATTATCTTTAATTGGAACAACTGGCAAAATAATTGGTGCTTACGATATTTATAATAAAAACTACATAATATCTTTACAAGAATCAAGTGGAAGTTATAACACCTTAGGTTTTGAGGAAGCAACTAACGGGTGGATTAGTTTCTACGACTACAAACCTAGCTTTGGTTTTAGTGCTCAAGGTAGTTTTTTTACTACTAACGAAAAAACAGTTTGGAAACACTACTCTACAGATGTTAATAGAGCTAATTTTTATGGTATAAATAATAAATCTTTAGTTAAACTAATTATAAACCCAGATCCAACAAAGGTAAAAACTTTCAAAACAATTAGTTACGAAGGTACTAATGGATGGGAAATAACATCTTTAGTGTCTGACGCTACTGGATTAGATCAATCTACTGGTGTTTGGGATAACAATATAGATACATCGTCTAGAATATGGAGCTACGACGAAGGACTATATACTGAAAACAATATAAACTATAGAGCTGGATTTGATAGAAAGCAGAATAACTATGTTGCTGCTATAAAAAACAATTCAACAACACCTATGGCTGGGCAAGTAATAATAGGACCAGGTAATTCAGGTTTAAAAGCCTATTATGCTACAGTAACTATGCGAACAGATGATACCACTGACCCAGGAGGTTTAAAGGAATTATTCGCTGTAGGTGCAACTTATGGAAGATAAAAAACAAACAACATGATAGAATTTTTAGAAATATTTTTCTTTGGACGAGGAGATGTCCAAATGGGCCTGGACCCAATAATTGGAGGAGCTTTAATATCTGGAGGAGTACAAGTACTAAGTGGTATATTTGGTGGTGGTGCTGCTAGAAGAAAAGAAAAAGCAGCAGCTAAAGAAAAAGCGCGTTTAAATAGAAAGTTAAATTATTTAGAGAACAATAGACAACCTATAACTGATCCTTACGCTGGTGTTTCAAGTTTAGCTGGTTTAGCTACTGACCTTAGTAGTCAATTAACTAACAACATGGCTAACTTAAGTGTAGCAACTCAAGCTGCTGAAATGGAAATAGAACAAGCTGATATATCATTAGCTAATACTTTAGACACTATAAGAGCTACAGGTGCCGGAGCCGGTGGAGCAACTGCATTAGCTCAAGCAGCTTTGTCTAGTAAAAAAGGTGTATCTGCTAGTATAGAGCAACAAGAAGCTCAAAATGAAAAACTGAGAGCTCAAGGAGAGCAACAGCTTCAAGAACAGAAGATAGCTGAGCAGCAGAGACTGCAAGGTATTCAAATAAGCGAAGGTCAAAGAGTCCAAGGCGCTAGAGCTCAAGGTGCAGCTTTTGTTTTTGGTGCTAAAGAAGATAGAGAAATGCAAAAATTAGATAGAGTTTCTGCTCAACTATCAGGTGCACAAGCAAGAGAAGCACAAGCAAGTGCAGATAGGACAGGTGCTTTAACAGGTATGGTTAGTGGTTTAGCTTCAACAGCTGGAAGCTATATGGGAGCTCAAGCAACAGTTAAAGCGGCAGGAAAATAAAAAAATAAAACATGAGTTATAGAAATCCAGAACAGGTTATAGACACACAGTCAGGTCAGTACGTTAGGCAAATGCAGCAGTCTGTAGCTAGTTCTTTTGAGAAGTTAGCAAATAAGGTATCAGCTGAAAATAAAGAAAGAGCTAGAAAAAACGAGATAATGATTAGAGAGGCTGAGAAAAGATCTGAAACAGCTGCTCAGTCTATATATCAAGCTCAGTCTAAAAATAAATCAATAGATTTTAATGGTTTAAATGATCAAATAGATATATTAAATTCTATATACAAGATACCTTCAAACGAAAGATCTCAAGAAGATAAAAACTTTATTAGAAACATGCAGTATGCGGGAACTCATATAAGTGATGTACTGCAAAATACCTCAGCTGGTCAACAAGAATACTTGGAAAAAAGATCTATACCTATGGGTAATCAAGGAGGTTTTTCTTTATCTAACAAACCTGACAACCTAGAGGCGTTAGATATATTATACGGTTTTAAAGATGCACCCGGTAGAAAAGAAGCTAGATATGATATGTCTGGACCTGATGGACCAGTAGTGTATATAGACATCTATAACAAAGATAATAAACTAGTTGGTAGTATTATAAATAAAGACATGGGTAGCATAGCTCAACCTGAGTATGTACCAAACTTATCTAAGCAGACGACTGATGTTCAAAAACTATTAGAAGATAAATTAGATTTAAATGCTGTTACTTCAATGGCGTATGCTAACTCAGAGCCAAAACAATTTAGAGCTGAAAACGGTACAATTTATTACACTAGACTTCCTGATAAAAAATACATTAAAGATCAAGCTAGACAAGACGTCAACGCTATTGTAGTTGGACTACCAACAGATGATGCAATAACTTTTTACAATGATGTATTATCTAAAGGTAGCATGGATATGAAGCAGAAAAGCTCTTGGTCACAAGAAAGAGATGCGGATGGTAATATAATACCTGACCCTGATTTAGTTAAGATTCAAGAAGCTTACTTAAACTACGTTGTAGACACTAATGCTAAGTTTAACACTAGTAAAAACTTTGGAACAACAAAACCTGTTGATTATAAACCTAGTGAAGGTGACAAGAAGTTTGCTCGTACAAAAGAAGCTTCTATAGGAATAGCTAATGACATAAGAAGTTTTGCTACAAATAAAGTAATACCGAAAGATTTGGCTGTTAATTTTGGAACAGGGAATCAAAAAATACATTCATCTGAATATGTAGAGCCGACTAAAGAGGGCGACATGGGGATATTCAAGTTAGAAATAGAAAAAGACGGAGAGCTTACTGATATAGAAATAAACTTAAACACAGCTCAAGGTAGAAAAAAATTAGCTAAAGCTTTAATATCAGGAGGTGAAGGTAGCTCAGAAACAAAGGGTGTAAAAATTGATCAAGTTTTAAAAGAGTTAACAAAGAAGTACACTGCTCAAGAATTAATAAACAAGTATAAAAAATAACAAAACAATGGAGGAATTAGAGGTAATTATTCAGAGAATGATTGATGCTGGTGAACCAGAAGAAAACATTAAGTTAGTTATTGAAAACTACGAACAACCTGATTTTCAGACAGACGATGCAGCAAGTGCGGATGCAAAGTCGCAGGAGGAGATTGCAGCACTAGAAGGTACGGAATTAGCACCGGTAGATACTTCTTTGGAATCACAATCAATGGATCCATTTGTAATAAATGGAGAAAAAGTAAGTGAGCAAGAATTTAAAGAGTATCAAAAAGACTTAGCTAAAAGAGATGTTTTAGAAGAAGATGAAAGCTTTTTTTCAGCTACTGGTTTTGTTGATTTTTTCAGTGATATAGCTACAGCTGCCGAAGAAGGTTGGAGACAAGGTGAATTAGTAGATCCATCGTATGAGTTATATAAATTAGGAGATAAAGCTACTGATGAAGATATTTTAAACTTTGTAAATAAAAACAAAGAGATAGCTAGAAAAAACTTAGGTTCTGCAGAGATGCAAGATTTTAATAGAATATATGAAGAAGAAGGTGGTGGTTTTTGGGGTTTTATAAAAGGTGTTGTAAATAACCCTTCAACATTATCTACAATGCTGGTTAGTTCTATTTCTAATCAAATAAGCTCACTACGCTCCGATGAAGTAAGAGCTGCTGGTGCTGCTGCTGCTGCGACAGGAGCCGTTGCTGGATCTGCAATACCTGTTCCAGGAGTATCTACATTAGGTGGAGCTATAGCTGGAGGTATGGCTGGTACTATGGGAGCTATGGAAACTGGATTAACGTTTGCTGAGTTACTTCAAGAAGAAGCAGGCGGTTTAGATGCTGACAAGATAAAGAAAATACTTAAAGATCCAGAAAAGCTTGCTGACCTAAAAAATAAAGCTTTAAATAGAGGTGTAGCTATAGCAGCTGTTGAAATGGCTACATTAGGAATAGCCAAAGGTGTTGGTGGTAAACTAGCAACTGCTGGATTTAAAAGAGCTCCTATGGTGGCCGCTGGTGTTACTGGTGGTGTTGAGATAGCTGGTGGAGGCTTAGGTGAAGTTGCAGGTAGGTATGTTGCTGGTCAAGAAATGGACGCTGCTGAAATTGGTTTTGAAGCATTTGCTGGCCTAGGTAGTGCGCCACTAACTTTAGGTAAACAAGCTTTAAATATTCAAACAAATCTAGACAGAGTTAAGGTAAACAAAGAAATTAATAAAACTGATTACAATAACATCGTAGATGTTTTTAAACCTGAAACTAAAACTGATGGCGCTGAAATTAAAATATCTAAAATAAAAAACTCTAGAAAAATACTAGACGAAAAGGTTGATGCTCAAGTAAAAAGAGCTGAGATAACAAAAGAGGAAGGTGACGCTATAAAAAAGAACTTTATAAAGACCCAAGGAACTGTAAATAAAGTAAAATCGTTAAACCTTAGCGAAAAAGCAGAGATTAAAATTGTTGAGTTACAAAAAGAAAAATCAGACTTAGAGGCTCAAATAAAAGAAATAAACGACAAAGCCCTAACAGGTACACAATCAGAAAGACTAGATGCTATAAATAAAGAGCAAGATCTAGAAATAAAAAAAGATAGAAAAGAAAAAACGTTGAGCTTTGCTAAGGATGCTGCTAGTATTGGTATAAAAAGTACTGCTCTAAGCCCTGAAGATTTTAATAAAAAAGCTAGAGAGCTTCAAATAAATAATATAGATAAAAAATTAGATAAATCTAAAATAGCTGAAAAAACAAATAAAATAAACAACACTAATTACAGTGATAACAGCGGTGGGTTTTTTGCTAATGGCGAGTTTTTTATGAACAAGGATAGACTTGTGGAATTAAATCAATTAAATGTTGGCGCTCACGAAACATTACATCCTATACTAAACGCAATTGTAGGTGACGCAGATCAACAAGGCGCTGTAGTTGAAAAGTTTAAAAATCAGTTATCTAAAGATCAATTAGACTTCATGGAACGTATGATGGAGGCTAGATACACAGATAAAGAAACTGGTGTTGTTAATAAAGATACTTATAATAAAGAATACCTCACTGTTTTTTCTGACGCTATTGCTGATAAAGAGATAAAATATAATGAAACTTTATTCACTAAGATAGGTGACATGCTAATGCCTTTATTTAGATCATTAGGCTTTAGTAAATTAAAGTTTGATACTGGTAAAGATGTTTACAACTTTATGCGAGAGTACAGTAAGTCTGCTGAAAAAGGCGCTATAAGTAAAGATATTAAGCAATTTGTTGCACCAAAACTTGGTGTTACCACTGATTTTTCTAAAACTAAAATACAAGAGTCAAGAGTAGTTCAAGATCTTCAGCAAGAGCTAGACAACTTAGATGAATTTGATTTTGATAATGAGTTTGAATACGATCAAGCTGTAGCAAACTTGGAGAGCAAGATTAGATCAGCTAAAGTTAAAGCTAAAAAACAAGCGGTAAAAATAGAAGAGCCAGCTAAAGAAAAAACCCCTCAAAAAACCTATGATAACGAGAAGTTAGTAGAAACTATAAAATCAGAAAAAACTACTAGAAGAGAAAAAGCAGCTGCAGAAGCTGATTTAGTTGATTCTTTTGACACCATGGCTTTAAAGGCTATAAAGTATGATACTAGAAAAGGTGATTACGATAGAACAGAGGTAAGAGATTACTTGAGAGGCTTTTTCCCTAGTATTCTTAAATCTTACAAGCCAGAAGAAGCAAAGTTTTCAACTTGGGTATACAACAACATAGCTCCAAAGGCTCAGCAAACGTATGAAAAGTTTAGAAAAATAGCAGAGAAAAGCTTAGATGCTGAAGCTGGAACAACTGGATCTGTAAAAGAAACTGCTGCTGATACAACAACTATTACAGAAGATACATCTAAAACAAAACCAAAAGGTGGAACTATAAAACCTGTTGATTTATTAAAAG
>Ga0233410_10000387_pt1 | contig 14302 bp, 12 predicted proteins | sample Na_anoxic_1_MG_FD_179869 | JGI IMG/M metagenome (GOLD analysis project Ga0233410, IMG submission 179869) | Seawater microbial communities from Saanich Inlet, British Columbia, Canada - Na_anoxic_1_MG | ecosystem: Environmental > Aquatic > Marine > Inlet | place: Canada: British Columbia...
GCCGGCTCCCAATTCGACCACACACTCCACACCTGCCAGCTTTTTAAGCTCACGCAGAATCCATGCCTCTCCCCCCATCATCCTATTGATAAATCGTAAATCTGCACGACTCCGCTTCGCCTCAGGGTCCTCTGGGGAGAGTGTGTCTAAAATCTCTGGCTCAACAATACGCTGCATCAATCTAACACAGGATCACCTCGTCTCAAAAAAAGGCAAACGAATTCATTTTTCAATGTGACAGCGGTCGGATTTCTATCTAACTTTTAGCCATGCGTCTAATCACACTTCTCGCTCTCGCATTATTAGCATTCCTCTTCACCTCATGCGCCTCACCCTCTGGTTACAATGGCTACATGAACCGTCCATACACCATTCGCGGTCAGCACTACCGACCAATGTCAGTGAGCCAAGCCCTCACCTACAAAGAGGTCGGCGAGGCCTCATGGTACGATGAATCAAAGTGGTTTGGCTTCAAACGCGGCAACACATCTCTTGGAGAAAAAGTCCAACCATGGCACGTAACAGGAGCCCACAAAACCCTCCCACTTCCCTGTGAGGTAAAGGTCACTAACCTGGAGAATGGAAAATCCATCAAAATGCGGCTCAACGATCGCGGTCCCTTTATCCCAGGACGCATCATCGATGTCACACCACGCGCCGCGAAAAAGCTAGATTTCCATCGAGATGGCCTCACTCAGGTCAAAGTTGAAGTCGTCAGCGTCGGCGATGGAAAGTACAAACGCAAAGCGAAACGCAAGAAGCGTTTCCTCATTTTCTAAATGCCCAGCCACCACACACAAAAATGACTTAAATCGCACTATGCGAACCGCCTGTTCCCTGCTATGAGCAACCCACTATGGAAGATCAAGAGCCTAAAGAAGTCCGCGTGTTCGCCCCTGCTACCGTTGCAAACGTAGCGTGCGGCTACGACGTCCTCGGCTTCGCCATCGATGCTCCGGGTGACGAAGTTGTCGTGAGGTTTTCCGACCAACCGGGCCTCCGAATCACTAACATCACAGGCGACGGCGGCAAGCTCCCTAAAACTGTCGAAGGTAACACAGCTGGCGTCTCAGCCCTAGACCTCTTGCGCCACCTCGGCATGACCGACCGCGGCATCGAGATGGAAATCCACAAGAAAATGCCCTTTGGCTCAGGACTCGGTTCCTCAGCAGCTTCAGCAGTGGCCGGAGTCTACGCGGTAAACGTCCTGCTCGGCGAGCCTCTGACCAAGAAGCAATTGCTGCCATTCGCCATGACTGGTGAGGCCAGCGCTGACGGCGCATACCATGCTGACAACGTCGGACCATCTTTACTAGGCGGCATCACCTTTATCCGCTCCAACGAGGAACTCGACATCTCACAGCTGCCCGTCCCAGAAAACCTTTGGGCTGCAGTGGTCCACCCCGACATCGAAATCCTCACTAAAATCGCACGCGATATCCTACCTGCTGAAATCCCTATTCATACAGCCACTCAACAAATGGGCAATCTAGGCGGCTTCATCTGTGGACTCTATAAAGAAGACTACGCGCTCATCGGCAGGTCGCTTCACGATGTCATCGCTGAACCTCACCGTCAAAAATTGATCCCAGAGTTCTACACAGCCAAACAAGAGGCACTCTCTCACGGCGCTCTCGGATTCTCCATCTCCGGTGCCGGCCCGTCAGTCTTCGCCCTCTGTGAAGGTGAAGAAAATGCCATCAACGCCGCCAATGCGATCTCAAAAGTTTTCAACAACAATGACTTAGGCAACCAAATCCACGTGTCTAGAATCAACAAAAATGGCGTACACGTCATCTCCTAATCCTTTCCCATCAAGCACAGATGCAATTTTACTCAACCAACAACAAAGACCTCCGCGTCGACCTCAAAGAAGCCGTCATCCGCTCACTACCAGCGGACAATGGCCTCTACATGCCAGAAACCATCACGCCATTACCAGACTCATTCTGGGAAAACTGGCGTGATATGTCACTCGCTGAACTTGGCTTCCAGGTCGCTCAGCAGATTCTAGGCGACAGCATTCCAGCAGACACCCTGCGCGAGATCGTCGTGGAATCGATCAACTTTGACGCCCCCGTAGTCACCATCGCACCTAAGACACACATCTTAGAGCTCTTCCACGGCCCAACTTTGGCATTTAAAGACTTTGGCGCACGCTTCATGGCGCAAACAATGTCCTACCTCACCAAAGACAGCGACAGCCTGCTCACAGTTCTAGTAGCAACATCGGGCGACACAGGTGGCGCTGTAGCCTCAGCTTTCCACAATGTGGAGGGCACCCGCGTGATCATCCTTTACCCAAAAGGCGGTGTCTCAGATCTCCAAGAAAAACAACTCACCACACTAGGCGGAAACATCACAGCTCTCGAAGTCGATGGTAGCTTTGACGACTGTCAGGCAATGGTGAAAGCAAATTTCCTCGACCGAGAACTGATGGAAAAACATAACCTCACCAGCGCCAACTCGATCAACATTGCCCGACTCATCCCGCAAGCATTCTACTACTTCAATGCTGCGCGCCAACTAAAAGAAGGTATCGAACCTGTATTCGTCATCCCCAGCGGCAACTACGGTAACCTCACTGCTGGCCTACTAGCCCAGAGCCTCGGCCTTCCTGTGCGCCACTGGGTCGCCGCCACCAACATCAACGACACCGTCCCACGCTACCTCGCCGACGGCAACTACCAGCCACTGCCATCCACTCCAACCATTTCAAATGCTATGGATGTGGGAGCTCCCTCAAACTTCGCCCGCATGAAAGACCTATTTGGCGACAGCTGGGAATCCATGCGCGAAAACGTCTCAGGGCTCGCCTTCGACGACGATGAAACTAGAGAAGCAATCAAGGCTGTGAAGGCTGAAACCGGTTACACTATCGACCCACACGGAGCCGTCGGCTTCCTCGCCGCTAAAATTTGGCATCAAGCCTCACCAGAGGATGAAACCATCATCCTAGAAACTGCTCACCCCTCAAAATTCCTCCCCACAATGGAAGAGGAACTAGGGAAAGGATCCGTTGAAATACCGCAGCGACTCGCCTGCCTAAGCGACCTACCAAAAGTCGCCCACCAAGTCAGTAACGACCCAAAGGTAATTCAGAATTTCCTCTAATACTTAAAGCTCAGTCGAAAATGACTGAGCTTTTTTTGCATTACCATTCATCTAAAATACCTTCTCCAAAGACATGAAAAAAGTACTTATCACAGGTGGCGCAGGATACATCGCCTCTCACACCAATATTGAACTACTCAAAGGCGACTTCGAACTCGTCCTAGTCGATAACTTCTGCAACTCCTGCGCAGAATCCATCAAACGCGTCGAAGAAATCAGTGGCCGTAAAGTAACCTTTTACGAAGCCGACCTGATGGATACCAAAGCTCTCGACAATGTCTTCGTTCAGGAAAAGGACATCGATTCAGTCATCCACTTCGCCGCCCTCAAGGCTGTTGGAGATTCCGTAGCAATGCCACTCGCCTACTACACCAACAACATCACAGGCTCACTGAATCTCTATCAAGCGATGAAGAACCATGCTGTCAGCAAAATCGTATTCAGCTCCTCAGCCACAGTCTACGGCGACCCAGCAACCGTTCCAGTCAACGAAGACGCACCAATCCAGGCAACCAATCCCTACGGCCACACCAAAGCCATGATGGAGCAGATCCTCATCGACACAGCCCATGCCGAAAACTGGGACATCGCCATTCTTCGCTACTTCAACCCAGTAGGCGCCCACGAGTCTGGCCGCATTGGAGAAGACCCTAGCTACCCTAACAACCTCCTGCCATTTGTCAGTCAAGTCGCAGCCGGCGTCAGAGAAAAAGTCGTCATCTTTGGTGACGACTGGAACACTCCAGACGGCACTGGCGTGCGCGACTACATTCACGTCGTCGACCTCGCAAAGGCTCACGCCAAATCCATCGACAAGCTAGCAGTCAGTAAAGGCGTTCACATCTACAACATCGGCACCGGAACAGGCTACTCAGTCCTCGAAATGGTCAAAGCCTTTGAAGAGGCTTGTGGCCACTCGATAGCCTATGAGGTCGGCCCCCGCCGCAGTGGAGACATCGCAGAAGTCACTGGAGACCCAACCAAAGCTCAAGCGGAACTCGGATGGGCAGCCGAACTCGGACTCAAACCAATGGTCGAGTCCGCCTGGAAGTGGCAGTCATCAAACCCAAACGGGTACAGATAAATCGCTCCAATTGGCTCACTGTTAGCGATTAAACACGATTCTAATTGCCACGTGACGCATGTCGGGGTATAAGGAGCTACACCCTTACATCCATAAGGGCATGAGTTACAATACCCCCAAGCCAATGTCCCCCCGAACACATTTGCGCCCACGTGGCGCCACACTCATCGAACTTTCCGTCGTGATCATGATGCTCCTCAGCCTCATATCAGCACTCTTTATTAGCGCTAAATATTATAAAGAGGCCTCAGACAGAGCTGCCTGTGTCACACTACTCAGCCAGTATCAAAAAGCGATTCGCGCCTATCAAAACCTCAACAGCCTATCCTTTCTTGATACAGTACCTGATACTGATTTCTATGGAGATGGTAAGCCATTCGATAATGTGCCCACATGCCCACTAGGCAATGGCGCGTACACATTGCTGGGAAAAATTCCACCTACAGGAGAGCCCTATGCCACCTGCTACAACTACGATACCGAGGGCGGAAAGGTTGATAAATCTCAAGAGCACAGAGCCGAAAATCTATCCGCCTGGTAAAAACTCAAAACCGTTTAGCTTTCGCTACGCGCCTCACAAAGCTCTGCATAGCATCCTCTTGGTCCTCGATACACTCCACCAACTTAAGCTGGGTTCGGCAACGATCAAGGTTATGGTCGGGATGATCAGTCTTAAAGTAAATATCACCTTCGAGATAGTCAGTAAGGAAGCGAATTCCTGTCTCCAACGTAATCACCTTCCCACCTGTAACGAGGTTTTCTATTTCCTTAGCGGTCAAACAATCACAACCGTCGAGATACCCTTCAGCCAATGCCTCAAACATAGACATACGCATCTCGACTTTGCTCAGGTCTACTTCATCCTCAGCAGCAGGACTAGTCGCTGTTCGCACCAAATCTCCAAAATCATATAAAGACAATCCTGGCATCACGGTATCGAGGTCAATAACACACACCGCCTCATCAGTTTCTGAGTCCATCATCACATTATTCAGCTTTGTGTCGTTGTGAGTGATGCGCTGAGGCAACTCTCCAGCTTCGCACTGTTTGGTTAGGCTCGAACACAGAGCTTCACGTTGCTTAACAAAATCAACTTCAGCCTGAACCAACTCGAGCCGACCCGCAGGATCAGACCCAACCAACTCCATCAGTCGCGCAAAACGACGAGGTGTATTGTGAAAATCAGGAATAGTCTCTAAGATATCCTCAACTGGAAGATCTGAAACTAGGTCTTGGAATGAGCCAAACGCACGGGCCGCTTGGTAGGCCTGTCGAGTATTCTCGACAATATCATAGGTGTGACACCCTTCAATATAGTTGTAGCATCGCCAAATCCCAGCACCTTCTCCCTTCGCATAAAACTTCCCCCCTCTTGCTGGAAATAAGTTGAGCGTTTGCCCGCCGAGGTCGCGCTTAACCCTCAACACCTTCCAGTTGATGTGGCGGGTAACACACTCTACATTGTGCATCACTGCCAGCGGATCAGTGAAAACTTTCTCGTTTATACGCTGGAGAATGTAGCGACGCTTCGCTCCATCACCTTGCACATAAGTCGCTATGTAAGTCGTATTGATGAGTCCCGAGTTGATCTCGTGCCCTTCCACAAAATCACCAGAGATAGCAAACTCATGGCTTATTGTTTCAATCGTAGAGTGGAGGCTGTTTAACGGCGGTGATGGGCAATTCAAAATAGAGGCAGAGGGTAGTTCAATGAGCACGTATTTGAAACTGATTTGAGGAATTCTTCAACTCAAAACCCATAAAAGAAATAAGGGGTACAACTAATAAAAGTTGTACCCCTTTCCCTCATAAAAAAGTAACACCTCCCAATGTTACTTCCTAGAAAATGGTGGGCAGAGAAGGATTCGAACCTTCGTACACTTACGTGAGCAGATTTACAGTCTGCCGCCTTTAACCACTCGGCCATCTACCCATCGTAGAAATTTTAGAATCGCGTTTGATTCTGCGGTTAGCACCTCTTGCGAGGCGGGGAACTTCTAGGACGGTTCTCAGAGATCCGCAAGAGAAAAAGAGGCCTTTTTTATAATTATTTTGCTCAGCTATTGATTCTATAGAAATCCTGAGTGTAGCTTAACTCGCAATGGAGCTCACCTCAGAAACAATAAAGAACAATATCCAACTAATAGCCAACAGATTAGGGTTTTCTGACTGCCGCATCGCACCCGTAAAGCGCGCCACCCATGCCGATCGATATCTAGACTGGGTGGAGCAAGGCTGCGCTGGAGAAATGGCGTGGCTTGAGCGAAATATAGACAAAAGGGTGCACCCTGGTGAAGTTTTGGAGGGCGCTCAATCCATTGTCACTCTAGCACTAAACTACTTCCCCGGTTCGCTGGCCGATGGATCCGACTACAAAATTGCGCGCTATGCCTGGAACGATGACTACCACGATCTCATTGAGGACAAACTAAAGGACTTCGATTTAGCCCTCGCTGACATGGGTGGAAAACAACGCTACTATGTCGACACTGGCCCGATCCTCGAAAGAGACTTCGCCAACGATGCTGGTCTCGGCTGGAATGGTAAATCAACCGTGCAGATCCACAAAGGTTTTGGCACATGGTTTTTCATCTGCGAACTCATCACCACTCTCAAAATTCATCCAGACCAACCATCTCCCGACCACTGCGGAAAATGCACACGATGCATTGATCATTGCCCAACTCAAGCAATCACTGGCCCCCGTGAGATGGACGCGCGCCGCTGTATTTCCTATCTTACAATCGAACACGCGGGCTCCATCCCTACTGAGCTACGCCCGCTTATGGGCGACCGTATCTACGGTTGCGATGTGTGCCTCGAAGTTTGCCCATGGAACAAATTCGCCAAGCTAAGCAGGGAAACCAAACTACACGCCCGCTCAGCCATTTTTAACTATAAGCTGAGAGATTTCCTCAACATGGATATCGGTGATTTCCGCAGGACTTTCGCAAAATCCCCCATCAAGCGCATAAAGCACAATCGATTCATCCGTAATGTCTGCGTTGCAATGGGCAATACGGGAACGCCTCAGGACATACAACTGCTAGAACCATTGGCAACTGGCGCTGACCCACTCATCGCCGAGCACGCTCAATGGGCTATCGAGGAAATCCAAAGGAAATCCTGAAGCCCTCAAACAATTAGCAATAGAGGCTACTATGAAGCTTTTCCGACCTCCGTCTCTTTCGCCATGGTGGAATCAACGATAGCTTCCAAGTCACAGTTAAATGGATTTTTTTTGACGCGTATGCCACAAATCATCACTAATGGGTGCAGCACTGCCAAATGAATTCCTAATTCTTAACTCCTAACTCTAAGTCCCCCATCGCCCACTGAATACCATTAAGGTAAATGCTCATTACTTTTGGATTCCAATATATGTGTTCATTGTGCCCCAACGAACAATAGAACACGCGACCTTCCCCATAAGACTTGGTCCAACCAACACCGAAGTCACCATCAGTGCGCTTGATCCCTCTCACTTTCATATTCGACTTTTCAGTGTCTAAACGCAGCAGCATATCAAGTTTCTTGCTATTGTAGGGCTCTTTGAACTGATAAATTTCCTCCTTAAAGGACAACGATTCCTTGCCCATAGCTGAAACAATCGGGTTATCGGTTGCCGTCTCGTCCTGCTTGATGACCACATCTGTCCCCGATCCCCATGGATGCCCATTGAAATACCCACCAAGCATCTCACCATATTCTGGCCATTTATAAAATGTGTCTGTGGCCGCATGGATACCAACAAACCCACCACCATTCTTCAAGAATGCCAACAGATTTCCCTGCAGCCGTTTTTCCGTTTCCTCAATCTTCAACTTCTCCTCATTAGAAAGAGTCACTCCTTTGACCTTTTTCGGACGAAACACCTCCAGTGTTGTGTTCAAAAAACAGATGGCGTCAAATTGTCCGATTTTCTCCTTCTCAAAATTAGAAAGCTCATCACTCACGACAACCTCGAAGGCTCCTGTCTCCTCCCCCAGCATCTTGAATGCCTTTTTTCCCAAATCTATCGACTTATGACGGTAGCCTCGCGTCACAGAAAACACGAGCAGCTTTCTTTTCTCCTTAGGCTTGGCCACTTCTTTAGGTACAGCCAATTTCACTTTATCCATCTTGGAAAGTGCTTGCTGTGGCGCAGAATCCTTAGCATTCAGCGCGACTAGACCAATTGATACAGCTGACATCGCAGCTAGTAGAGGTAAGCTTTTAAACTTCATAGGCTAATTTGTTAGTCAATTTACCCACAAACATCTAGCCAATAAACAAACAATGACACTCTATCTCTAGAGTGCCATTGTGATAAATTGGTAATTCTTAGTAGAATTAGTGAGCGCGACAGAATTCCTCGAAACGAGAAACTCCTTCATTGAGCACATCAAGAGTTGTGCAGTAACTGATGCGGATACAATTATCGTTACCAAATGCGATACCCGGAACAGCAGCAACACGGTAGCGGTTGAGCAACTTGTCACAGAGGTTCACTGACTTCATTCCGAGTTGCTCACAGTTGACGAAGAAGTAGAATGCTCCTTCTGGCTCAACAATACTGATATTCGGGATAGCCTGGAGGCGTGCCAGCATGAACTGACGGCGCACATCGTACTCAGCACGGAGGTCTTCCACGAAGGTGCTTTTCTGCTCTAGCGCTGCTAGTCCACCGTACTGGGCGAAGGTACAAGCATTAGATGTAGTGTGTCCCTGAATCTTGCTAATCGCGTCAGCAATTGGCTGAGGTGCAGCGATCCAACCGAGACGCCAACCAGTCATTGAGTAAGCTTTTGAGAAGCCTCCCACTGTGATTGTCAGGTCGTAGAGTTCCTTGCTAAGTGAAGCGATGCTTACGTGCTTTGCTTCGTTGTAAATGAGGTGCTCGTAGATTTCATCAGACAAGATAATGATGTCTTCTAGAAGTGCCACATCACCGAGAGCTTTAAGCTCCTCCGCAGTGTAGACTGCTCCAGTTGGGTTACCTGGAGAGTTAATGATGATCATCTTAGTGAGACCAGTCATGTTTTCCTCAAACTCTTCAGGAGTAAGCTTCCAACCATTTGCTTCTTTAGTCTCAACAATCACTGGAACACCACCAGCAAGACGCACCATCTCCGGGTAAGATACCCAGTAAGGAGCTGGAATGATGACTTCATCACCTTCCTCAACAACCGAAAGAATCGCGTTCATGCACGAATGCTTAGCTCCACTATTCACGACAACCTGACGGGCGCTGTAGTCGAGCTTATTTTCCTTCTTAAGTTTCGCGGCAATTGCCTCGCGAAGCTCAGGGATACCCGCTGCAGGAGTGTACTTTGTCTTACCTTCCTGAATCGCCTTGATCGCGGCATCTTTGATGAAATCCGGTGTGTCAAGATCTGGCTCGCCGCCGGCAAGTCCATAAACTTCTTCACCCTTGGCCTTCATTGCCTTAGCTTGATTTGTGATGCTAAGAGTCAGAGAGGGAGTGACTTGAGCTACGCGTGATGATATGCTTTCCATAGTAGTCTTTATTTAAAAAATGATTCGCTCTCAAATGACGAATTCTCAGAAGTTTGGAAACCCTGAGATCGCCTTCAAGAGTCGATGCATTACTTAAAGCATCCACTCCAGCTTGCAAGAGAAATGGCATTTCCTGACGAGAAATTTTCAACTACCTCAGCCATTACTAACGCTTAGCTCCACGGGCTGTGACCCACTTCCCTTTGCGGATCACTTTAGAAAACCGTAGCCCAGCCTTCTCGGCCGCATCACGCGTCGGCTCCCATTGCTCATAAAGAATTCCTGAAACAATGAAATCTCCATCATCTTTCAACGCTTTCTCAATCGTCCCAAATGCTTGCTGGAGGATCGTAGAAAAAAGATTAGCCACAACGACTTGCCATTGCTGAGGCGGCGTCCACTTCAGCACGTCTTGTTCTAAGATCTTGATGCCATCCACTTTGTTGAGAACCAGATTCTGTTCAGAAACTCGGACCGCCTGAGGGTCGAAATCATGCGCCTCACACTTCTCAGCACCGAGCAACCTCGCAGCAATCGCCAGCACCGCCGTGCCGCACCCTAAATCTAGCATCTGCCAATCCGAACCTTTGCGCTCCCTAGAAACATCCACTAACAACCTCAAACAAGTAGAAGTCGTAGCGTGATCGCCGGTACCAAAAGCCATTTCAGCGGGCATCCTAATGACATGCCTCTTTGGGAATTCTTTTTGCAGTTCACGCACCACTCCGCCTTCGCGGCTGCCAGTGATCAATAGCGCATCACGAATCTTCAATGGAGGTCTAGCCACCTCACTCAACGCCGCCCAGTTTTGCTCTTTGACGACGCGAATAGAACCACCAAACTGCTCCTGTATTCTCTTCGCCTCCTCTTCGCTCTCGCAATACACCTCCACTCGGATCGATTTCCCCCCCTTGATCTCATTGATCACACTGTTCGGATTTCCATAAAAGCGTTCTTCCCAAGCGTCGAGCCACTTGACTGATGATAGTTTGGACCAATGCCACATAAGCCAATAGTTAGAGTAATCAACCAACAGTAGCAAGAACATAGCAAGATCGGCCGCTCAAATCTTCCCAACAAAAAAGCGAGCCATTGCTGACTCGCTATTTTAAGTATCCGATGGAGCGGGTGAAGAGATTCGAACTCTCGACATTGACCTTGGCAAGGTCACGCTCTACCACTGAGCTACACCCGCTTTACCAGTTATTCTTTGTTTTTTACTACAGATCCAAATCCTTTGAAGAAAATGGAGCGGGTGAAGAGATTCGAACTCTCGACATCGACCTTGGCAAGGTCGCGCTCTACCACTGAGCTACACCCGCTTTGTTGCCTGCAGCGGCGGTTTTCTACACGATCCCCAACTCTGCGCAAGCATTTTTTAACACCTTTTTTACAGCACTCCTCCCAACTACAAAAAGACCAAGCACTTCGGTTGATTAGATTTATTCCCGAAGAAAGATACTCGACGCATGCCATTGAGAACATTAGCTTACCCCAGCATGAAATCTTGCCTATTTATTATCGTCGCTGTCCTCATTCTGGCAGGACTAGTCCTTTCACTTGGCACCCTCTTCTTTATTAGCTCCGACACCAAAGTATTTGAAGTCGAAGTTGAAACCGAAGAAACTACCCCCTAGCAACTCCAGCATACAGCTCTCCAACCAGCATTCGCTCTCAGCCCTTTTCTATATTGGGCCGGCTCTTACTTCTCGGCTACAGACAGCGCGGTGGGACTTCATCGTCCTCGCTTCTAGCGATCCACCACAAACAGGCTGGGACGTTTCTCCGAAAATGTGCGGCTAGGTTCCCCCCCATAAATCCCCAGAGCAAAGCCACCCACGCACCACGCATTCAGTCATTCTCCGACTTCCTGATGCCCGTGAAGAATAAAGCACCTGAATGACAAATGCTCCGTATGATTGTCTTCCCAATTCTCCTCACTTCAGATTGACAGAATCGCATTTCTGAAGCGTATTGTCTGCAGATCCTATGAAATACGCAGCGACCACCTTTTTCTCAATCTGTCTAACAATCTCACCGAGCTTTGCCGAAACCGAGCTCATCCCCAGCGAGGTAGTCCCGGGTCTTGGAATTCTCCCAGGTACCACACTGCAGATATTTGCCGACCAGCAATCTCAAGGAGTCACATCCCCCACCGCACTAACAATCGATGAAAAAGGCCGCGTTCTGATCACCGAAACATGGCGTTTCGGAGAAAACCTAGGCATTGACGACAACCGCCGCCGCACCCACTGGTTACTTGATGACATAGCATCACAGACGACCGATGACCGCTTGGCTATGTACAAGAAGTGGCACCACAAACACCCGCCAGAAACCTACACCACGCACACCGAGAAAATCCGTATGTTGGTCGATGAAAATGGCGACGGGACTGCGGACAAACACACGATTTTCGCTGAAGGTTTCAACAAGACACTCGACGGCACCGCTGCGGGTATATACTCCTACAATGGCGATGTCTACTTCGCCTGCATTCCAAACATCTGGTTACTCAATGACAAGAATGACGATGGCGTCGCCGACTCTCGCAAGTCGCTGCAAGACGGATTCGGCGTGCGCGTTTCACTTTCTGGCCACGACCTAAACGGCTTCACCTATGGCCCAGACGGCAGGGTCTACGCCACCATCGGTGACCGCGGATTCAACTTCACTACAAAGGAAGGCAAGCACTACGCCTACCCAGATCAGGGCGCCATCCTTCGCTTTGAGCCAGATGGATCAAACATCGAAGTCATCCACACCGGCCTGCGCAACCCCAAGGAAATCGCCTTCGACCAATTTGGCAACCCCATCACCGTCGACAACAACTCCGACCAAGGTGACCAAGCCCGCATCGTCTACATCATGGAAGGCGCTGATTCGGGTTGGCGCATGGAGCACCAGGTGATGTACACCTTCAACCGCCAGGCAGGATTCACCACACTCCCGACCAACCGCTGGATGCTGGAGAAAATGTGGGAACCGCGCACTGAGGAAAATAAGCACCTGCTGCCAGCCTACGTTCTCCCACCGCTGATGAACCTGAGCAATGGCCCGTCAGGACTCACTTACCATCCCGGCCCCGCCTCCTATCCTGGCAAGCAAGGAAACTTCCTATTTTGCGACTACAAGGGCGCCCCCAGTAAATCCCTCATCCACTCCTTCGCTGTCACCAACGAAGGCGCAGGCATGCGCGTCACGGAAAACTCAGTCTTCAACGATGGTGTCGCAGCCACCGACGTAGAATACGGATACGACGGCAAAGTCTACGTCACCGACTTCATCAAAGGATGGGCATCAAAAGCCCAAGGACGCGTCTACTCAATCAGCAAAAATGGCAGCAAAAACGACGCCACCATCCAGAGCGTTAAGGACCTAGTCACCAAAGATTTTTCAAAATTAAGCGACGCCAAACTGCTCGCACTGCTCCAGCACGCCGACATGCGCATCAGGCTACGCGCCCAGTTCGCCCTCGCCGATGCCAAGAAAACCACACTCCTCGACAACTCTATCGCCAAAAACCAAGGCAAAGTCATCGCCCAACTCCACGGCATTTGGGGGCTGGGAATCATCGCCCGTAAGGGAGATGCCACCGCCACCGCACGTCTCCTCCACCACGCCAGCCAGGACCACCCGGTCGAACTCAAAGCACGCATCGCCCAGTGTCTGGGTGAAGTCAGCTCCAGTGAAAAAGTCGACGCCGCACTCATGCACCTGCTCGTGGACAGCTCCCCCCGTGTCCAGTCCTTTGCCGCGACTTCCCTCGGTAGAAGAAAATACAAGCCCGCATTTGAAACCTTCGTCAGTCTGATTGCCAAAAACAACGACCAAGACGCCTTCCTGCGTCACGCCCTCATTATGGGACTCCTCGGAGCCGCCGACGAAAATCAGATCGCTCAGCTCAGCGACCACGACTCGCCCGCCGTACAGCTCGCAGCCATCGTTGCACTTCGCAGAAACCACAGCCCGCAAATTGCCAAATTCATCGGCAAGTCACGCCAAGTTTCACGCGAGGCTATCCGTGCCATCCACGACCTGAAAATCGAGTCGGTTCGCCACAAAGTAGCTGACCTCCTGCCCCAACTAACCAACTCCACCAGCAAAGCCGACGCCTTCACCCCCATGACTCAGCGCCGCATCATCAATTCCGCCTTCCGCATCGGTGGTGATAAAAACATCCACGCCCTACTCGCCTATATTGGCTCAAAAAATAGCCAGATCGACGTCAAACAACGCCGTGAAGCCGTCCGCCTGATTTCCCTCTGGAACACCCCACCACAGGTCGATCAAGCACTCGGGCGCTCGTCTCCCATGCCCAAGCGCAACAACCCCAATCTGATCAAAATTCTCCAGCAGGACCTGCCAAAACTCATCGATGTCTCCAACCCCGCCGTCGCCGAACTCATCGCGCTCATCAGTCATTTCAAACCCCATCTCAACTCCATCCCCGCAGAAAAATTACTCGCCATCACCCGCGACCCAAAAATCAGCAGCGCCGCACGCTCCGAAGCACTGCGCAGCGCAGCCGTCAATCCGCCCGAAAATTTCGACTCACTGCTCAAGCAATTCGTAGCCGATAAACACCCAGAAGTAGCAGCCACC
>Ga0233410_10000395_pt1 | contig 14181 bp, 11 predicted proteins | sample Na_anoxic_1_MG_FD_179869 | JGI IMG/M metagenome (GOLD analysis project Ga0233410, IMG submission 179869) | Seawater microbial communities from Saanich Inlet, British Columbia, Canada - Na_anoxic_1_MG | ecosystem: Environmental > Aquatic > Marine > Inlet | place: Canada: British Columbia...
AGATGAATTGTATGATCAGGCATTGGATGTCGCGCTGCATCAAGTGCAAGCCGGCGCTGATATTATTGATATCAATATGGATGAAGCCATGCTTGATTCATTACATGCGATGCAGCGTTTTCTGAATTTATGTGCCTCCGAACCGGATATTTCTAAAGTCCCGATTATGGTCGACTCTTCTAAATGGGAAATCTTAGAAGCAGGCCTTAAGTGTGTACAGGGTAAAGGGATCGTCAACTCAATCAGCATGAAAGAGGGGGTGGACAAGTTTATTGCGCAGGCTAAACTGATCCGCCGTTACGGTTTTGCGGTGATCGTGATGGCCTTTGATGAAAAAGGGCAGGCTGATACACGTAAACGCAAGTTTGAAATTTGTAAGCGCTCTTATGAGATTTTAGTAAATCAAGTCGGTTTTCCACCGGAAGATATTATTTTCGATCCCAATATTTTTGCTATCGCGACGGGAATTGCCGAGCATAATAATTATGCGGTTGATTTTATTGAAGCCGTTAAAGATATTAAAGACAATTTGCCGCATGCCATGATTTCCGGCGGCGTATCGAATGTATCCTTTTCCTTCCGCGGTAATAATCCGGTACGCGAAGCAATTCACGCTGTATTTCTCTATTACTGTTTCAGAAACGGTATGGATATGGGGATAGTCAATGCCGCGCAATTAGCTATTTATGATGATATCCCCACACAGCTAAAAGATGCCGTTGAAGCGGTTGTGTTAAATAGCAGCCCGGATGCAACCGATGCCTTGTTGGAGGTTGCCGAAAAATACCGGGATTCAGGTGTCGAAAAAGTCGATGACGGCAAAGCGCTGGAGTGGCGAAGCCTGCCGGTTAATGAGCGCATCGCCCATGCTCTGGTAAAAGGTATTACCGAATTTATTGAAGAAGATACTGAGCAGGCGCGGTTGCATACGGATATGCCTATCGAGGTGATTGAAGGGCCGTTAATGGACGGTATGAATATCGTCGGCGATCTATTTGGTGAGGGTAAAATGTTTTTACCGCAAGTGGTTAAATCCGCGCGGGTAATGAAACAGGCGGTCGCTTATTTAAACCCCTATATAGAAGCAACCAAGCAAGCAGGAGAAACCAATGGTAAAATCGTGATGGCCACGGTAAAAGGCGATGTGCACGATATTGGGAAAAATATTGTCGGGGTTATTCTGCAGTGTAATAACTATCAAATTATCGACCTTGGGGTAATGGTTTCATGTGAAACTATTATCAAAACAGCGATAGCTGAAAATGCCGATATCATTGGTTTATCGGGGTTAATTACACCATCATTAGATGAAATGGTGTATGTCGCCAAAGAGATGCAGCGCCAGGGCATGACATTGCCGTTATTAATTGGCGGGGCCACCACTTCCAAAGCGCATACTGCGGTTAAGATCGAGCAAAATTATAAGCAGCCTGTGGTGTATGTTTCCAATGCTTCGCGTGCCGTGAGTGTTTGTCAGAAATTGTTGAATCCCAAACATAAACCCGCCTTTGTTGCAAAACTCAATGAAGATTATCAGCGGGTGCGGGAGCAGCATGCTAATAAACGTCCGCGCAGTGCGCCGATATCATTGCAGCGGGCGCGTGCTAACGCCGCTAAAATAGATTGGGTTAGTTATCAGCCGCCAGTGCCTAATAAGCTTGGTGTGCAGGTAATAAAAAAGATGTCGATTAAAACGCTACGGGCATATATTGACTGGACGCCATTCTTTATGACCTGGGGACTTGCCGGTAAATATCCGCGTATCCTGCAGGATGAGACGGTCGGCGAAGAGGCAAGCGGTGTTTTTAAAGATGCAATAAAAATGCTGGATACTATTGAAGCGCAGGGTGAAATTTCCGCATCCGGTATGGTCGGGATCTTCCCGGCAAACAGTGTCGGCGATGATATTGAAATTTACAGCGATGAGTCACGCAGCGAAGTTGCGCAAATCAGTTATCATCTGCGTCAGCAGACCGAGAAAAAACCGCCGTTTATAAATCATTGTCTGGCTGATTATATTGCCCCTAAATCATCCGGTGTCGCAGACTACATTGCAATGTTTGCGGTTACCGGCGGGATTGGGGAAAAAGAGGTGGCGCAGCGCTATAAAGATAATCATGATGATTATAATGCGATCTTAGTGCAGGCTGTTTGTGACCGGCTGGCCGAAGCCTTTGCTGAATACCTGCACCAACAAACGCGTAAAGTGTATTGGGGGTTTGCTGCTGATGAAACCTTATCCAAGGATGATTTAGTGCGTGAAAAATATCAGGGGATTCGCCCTGCACCTGGCTATCCAGCATGTCCGGAGCACACTGAAAAACAAGTTATTTGGGATTTAATGGATGTGCAGTCACAAATTGGCATGCAGTTAACCAGCAGCTACGCCATGTCTCCCGGCGCTTCTGTTTCCGGTTGGATTTTTTCACACCCTGAAAGCCGCTATTTTGCTGTTGCGAAAATTCAGCCTGATCAGTTAGCTGATTATACTCAGCGTAAAGGGTGGGATCTGCAAACGGCTGAAAAGTGGTTAGGGCCGAATTTATAAATTAAATAATCACATAAAGAAGGGAGTTAACACTCCCTTTTTTATTTTAAGCGAAAAGATTAGCTGATTTATTTTATTCTGCCTGAATAGCCCTTTATTTATCGTCGTTATCTCTTTATCATTAGCGATCACTTTTTTCATTGGTTGGTGCAGATGCCTAAGATTACTCAGCAAGATATTTTGAACAGTTTCGGTCGTAATATTATTGATCGCGGCACTCGTTATTTTAAAGAAAGCCGCGTGTTATCTTGTGAGTTTGATGAGCAGACCCAGAAATTAAGCGGCAGTGTGAAAGGCTCATCTGAAAAACCGTATCAGACCAGTGCGTCAATTAAAAAATCGAATAAAGGTGGATTTATTATCCACAGCACCTGCAGTTGCCCGGTGGGCTGGAATTGTAAACATGCGGTTGCATTATTGCTGGCTTACCAGGCCGATACACCTAATTATAATATTGAAAATAGTTATCAAACCTGGTTTGAATTACTGCAGGGACAAATTGCCAAAAAACATCCGATTACAAGTAGCAGTGCCTATCAGGGATATTTCCGCCTTTCCTTTAATAAAAGTGCCTACAACCATTCACTGCAGTATCTGCAGGTTGAATATGGCTCGCTGCGTTTTTTAAAAAGTGAAAACGTCAGTGTATTTGCCGAAAAAGATCTTATTGCCGTTGTCGATAACGAAGCTTGGATGGAAAGCTATAAATGGGTTAAAGCTGAAGATATCAGTATCTTGCAGTTGCTCTTAGCCAAGGAAGGGCGTGTTGCTAAGCTAGCAAAAACCTCGATTCAAAATGAACATGATTTATTAGCACTGCAGAAAATAGTGGCAACAGGGCGCTGTTTCTGGGAAAACGTATCTTTGCCTTTACAGGCATCTGTAAATCATCCTCTTACTTTACAATGGGTAGAGCAAGAGGATGATCTGAAACAGCTGCAGGTAAGTCTTCAGGACAGTGAAAACTGGCTGCTGGTTCCCACACCAACTCCTTATTATATTGACACTGATAAGGGGCTGGTCGGACAGATTGAAACCGAATTCGATCGTGACTGGATTTTATCCTTATTAAAAACACCACCACTTGCCGAGAAGCAGTGCGAGCACTTTACCCAGGAAGTTTCGCTGCGTTTTCCACAAGGAATTCTGCCGAATCCGATCGTTTATGCTGCGCGCGAAATTACTGACAAATTACAGGTTGTGTTTAGCCTGAATGAAAAGAACATTAAAGGGCAGCCATTATTCGTGGCGCGCTTATTTTTCCGTTATGGTGAATTGCGGTTAAATCCAAGTGTGATTGACGAGTCGTTACGCAGCCAGTTTATGCGGGCGAAAGAAATTATCACTGTGCAGCGCGACGTTGAATGTGAGCGGGCTGCTTTGCGGCAGTTTGAGGACTTATGTTTGCTGGATGTACATATGTACGATCCTGAGCAGCCGAAAAATGGTCAGTTATTAGGTATTTTACCGCAGGAATTAGGCGGCTCGCAGCAGTTCCAGTGGTTGTCTTTATTGACCGCTCATAAATCCCGTTTGGAAGTACTCGGCTGGTTATTTGAAATATCGCCGGATATTGCCTTAGACAGCGAAAAAATTGATAGCATTGATATTGAGGTGGCAGAGCAGGGAAACTGGTTCGATTTAGGCGTGTCGATTGAAATCGAAGGTAAAAGAATTGAATTACTCCCCTTGTTGCTGGAATGGTTAGGTAATAATGAAGATTGGCAGCAGCATCAATTTGATATTTTATTGGCTCAGCCTAATGGCCGGCCGCTGCGTGTTAAACGCGAATCTATCCAGCCTATTTTATCTATTTTGCAGGAATTGGGAGAGGTGCATAATGATAATATTAAGCTACCGCAAAGTCAGGCTGCATTGCTAGCACAGTTACCTGAAATAAACCGCTGGGTTGGCGGTACGCATGTCAAAGCGTTAGCTGAAAAGCTGGCGAATTTCAGCGGTATTCAGGAAGTCTCTCTGCCGGAAACCTTAAATGCAACCTTGCGTGATTATCAGCTAACGGGCCTGAACTGGTTGGTTTTCTTAAATGAGTATGGTTTTTCTGGCGTACTTGCCGACGATATGGGGCTCGGAAAAACCATTCAAGCCCTGGCATATCTGCTTTATAAACAGCAGCATCAGCAACTGTCTGAGCCTGCTCTGGTGATTTGTCCGACATCATTAGTCGGCAACTGGTTAAATGAAGCGACAAAATTTACACCGACATTAAAGGTACTTGTGTTACATGGCGCGGATCGTCATAAGCACTTTGACTCGTTAGCCGAGTATGATCTGCTTATCACCACTTACCCGCTTATCGGACGCGATTTCAGTCACCTTGCAGAGATGCGGTTTTCCGATTTAATTCTCGATGAAGCGCAGACGATTAAAAATCCGCTTGCGAAGATGACCAAAAGTATTAAACGCCTCAATGCCAAACAGCGCCTGTGTTTAACCGGGACACCTATGGAAAATCATTTAGGTGAGCTGTGGTCTTTATTTGATTTCTTAATGCCGGGTTTTTTAGGCTCATACACTAGCTTTAATCGTTTTTATCGAAAAGGCATTGAAGGTCAAGGCAATCAGCAGGTACAAGACTGGTTAATTCAGAAAACCCGGCCATTTTTATTGCGCCGCACGAAAGATGAAGTGGCCAAAGAGTTACCTGCAAAAACAGAAATTATACATAAAGTTATCTTACCGAATGATCAGCGTACCTTGTATGAAAGCATTCGTATTACTATGGAAGCGAAAGTACGGGATCTGCTCAAAGAAAAAGGGATGGCCAGAAGTCGTATCGAATTTTTAGATGCGTTACTGAAATTACGTCAGGCTTGTTGTGATCCGCGTTTAGTTAAATTAGAGCATGCGCAAAATATTAAAGGCTCTGCTAAATTAGACTTTTTAATGGAAATCGTTCCGGAAATGATTGAAGAGGGGCGGCGTATTCTGATCTTCTCACAATTTGCGCAAATGCTGTCGCTGATTGAGCAGTCGCTGCAGGAAAAAGGTGTGGAACTGGTCAAATTGACCGGACAGACACGTAACCGCAGCGAAGTTATTGATAAATTCCAGTCGGGATCTGTGCCTGTTTTCTTAATTTCCTTAAAAGCGGGTGGTGTCGGACTGAACCTGACTGCGGCGGATACTGTGATTCATTATGATCCCTGGTGGAATCCTGCTGTGGAGAATCAAGCGACTGATCGTGCGTATCGGATTGGTCAGGAAAAACCGGTATTTGTTTATAAATTAATTTGTGAACAGACAGTTGAAGAGCGTGTTTTAGCGCTGCAGTCACGTAAACAGCATTTAGCTGATAGTGTGTATGGCGCTGATAAAGAGGAAAAATTTGTGCCGGATAACAGTGATGCGCTGTTAAAGCTGTTTGAACGTTATTAAAGATTCTGAGGCAAGCAAGCTGAGCGTTTTATATCGCATTCAGCCTGCCTTGCCGTTATTCTTCTAATTCCTCCTCAGCTTGCTGGATCAATCTCATAAATAGCGGCGTAGCAGCTTTAAAAAGCGGATTCATTTTGATCATTTTGCTTTTTTTATTGATCCGACCAACGTTTTTCATTGTCGGACGGAAGATTAAGTTAAAAAACTTTTCATTCTGTTCAATACAAAACTCATCTTCGGAAAATCGGCCTTGTGCTTCGGGCGCATAATCTTTAAAAATATTGACCAGCGTACTCATATTCGGACCTGATACTGTATGCTGTGCCAATGTCATACCCGATGCATTAGAAAGGATTATTTCAAACGGATTGGAGCGGTAAGCGAGTACGCTGTATATTTTTCGTAATTGCTCAGATGTCGGCTTGACCGCGGTATGTATTTTACCGTCAATACAAAAGCGCACCAGTTGCTCTTTAGCCATAAAGGCTATCATATCGGTATCAATAATCGAATGTTCTTTGCCAAAAAAATGAGGCAGCAGTTTTAACACATCTAAATGATTTTTGCGCTTAAAGCAGTTACTGCGTTGCAGATGCAGTAAGCGCCCATCCGGCAGAATATAACCTGCTTCGCGAATATTATTGGTTAAGCCGAGTATGGCTATCAGTTTATCCGTATCGTTTTCGGGAGTATCTAATGGCTTATCTTCGTTGTTCATCTCTTTCTCAATAACAGATTGTAATATCGGATAAGGGAATGCAGCTGCAGGCAAGCACATAACCCTGCTCTTTTTCTAAATGGGGGTCACTTTTCCTTCCAGAAGTTCTTGCAGCAGCCGCGTTTTCCGCTTCGACATGAATAAGGAATGTGCCGCCTGCTCTAGCAATAACTGCTGAGTATCGCCACCTTCTGTGAACCGGTTGCTTGATAATGTATCTCAATTTCTTTGTGCTTACTGAGTGGCTGATCTTGTTGTGCGCTATAAAGGGCGAATACCTGCACTTAGTAACCCGCTATTGAGTAGAATTAAGTTTTGTCCAAAATCGAGATTACCCCGGTAATAACGGAATTTACTTAAGGTGCGCAACGGCTCATCGGCATCACTGTTGCCGGTTTTGGGATCAACATTAATAAACGAACAGCGCGAGCAGGGTTTGCTGACAGAAAATTCTACAATTGCTATCAGTGACAATAAGCTTTTTTCCCGAAGCGTGCGCTGTGCCTTTATTGACTTGCTGCTCCCTCGGATTGGGGATACTTGTGTCGTGCTAGACATTTTAGACGTTTCGTTCAGACAATAACTTGTAAAGTGAGCTGTATAAGTTAAGTTAATGTAACTGTTTATGACGTTAGCAACTGTCTTTTTTCGGAGTTTTTATGAGAAAAAGTGAACAATTATCTTTATATTTTGCAGCGCAATTACCGAGTTTATTGATTGCGCATCCGACCTTTAAATTTATCGGTCTAAAAATAGATCAAGAAGATCAACAAACTGTGTTGCATTCAATCTATATAGAAAAAGAAGATGTCTCTGATGAACTGCCTTTTAGAGCCTTGGTGACGGTTGCCGAATGGAATGCCAAGCGTGATGAAGAAGAGTTCTTTCTGGAAGCATTAACGGCTGAGCGTCTGGTTGAGAAGCTGCATCATTTTGATGATATCGGCTGTTTTGTTTTCTTTAAGATCCCGCGCTCGATAACCATGGACACAGTCAATATGTATCCGCAACCTATGTTTTGTAAATTTTTTCCGGAGTTAGGCCTCTTTGATAATGAAGCATCACAGCAGCAGTTGCAGCAGCTTCAGGAGAAGTCAGTCGCGCTATTAGCCACTCTGGAAAAGCGTCTGCACAGCGCCTAACTATTTTCCGCAGGGGCGTTAAGCATCATAGTGTTTATCGCCAAACATTAATTTATACATTAACCAGATACTGAGGATCAGGGTTAGGGTTATTGAAATAAAGTTTGAACCAAGCTCCGGGTATTGTGCGCCTTGTACCGCTGCATAGGAGAATATACCGATAAAAAAGGCCGCCCAGGCGGGACGAATCGATCTTTCATTGTCTGCGTCTTTGATATACATGCGGTAAAAATGGTTCACTGCGAAAAACAGAACCAGAAAAGGAAAAGGTGAAAAAGGCGTCAGCGTAATCGTTAGTATTGAAAAACAGGCATTCGCTGAAAGCCCGATTAAGAACGTGTAAGCAAGCCATTTTAACGAAATTTTATTTTTACTCATACACTGCTTCCTTTGAGGATGTTACTTGTCGTTGTTTTTAAAAATAACATGATAATGAATATTTTTCCCTATTTTCTTTATTTTCTTGGCCAAAGGTTGAGCTGCTATTTATGTCGATTGGTATAATGCTTTTTGTGCCAATAATAATGCGCAAATTCCCCGCGCTTCGCGAAAATCATCCCTTGCCAGTAATTCATCGATTTTACTGAGCGGCCACTTTATTACCTGCAGAGGCTCAGGTTCATCGCCGGCTAATTTTTCAGGATGAAGATCAAAGGCCATAAACAGGGTCATTTCGCTGCCAAAATAGCTTGGAGACATGATTACTTTTTGTAATGTCTGTATGCGCTTTGCTGCGAATCCGACCTCTTCTTTGAGCTCTCGATGCGCGGCAGCCTCTGCTGTTTCTCCGGCATCAATCAAGCCTTTGGGAAAGCCAAGCTCATATGAATGGGTGCCGGCAGCATATTCGCGGATCAGTAAAATAGTGTCCTTATCAAGAAAGGGAACAATCATTACCGCGCCGTGAGTGTAACCGCGCAGACATTCAAATTCACGTTGTTGACCGTTACTAAATTGCAGCTGCAGTGATTCAATTTCAAAAAAACGACTGCAGGCAACCCGGCTGCGTTTTAAAATGTTAGGTAATGCCGGTGATCTGTGGCTCATATTAATCCTTATAATTTACTATTTTCCTAATAGTTTATACTGAAAGAGTGATAATTGCCGGAGAGCCGAAAATTTCTCATTTGTTTTCGCGCTGATTTTTATTTTATCTGTATTGCGGATGCTAATTTTGATTATCTTTGCTAGCATCCAAAGATTCGTTTTTTAAAAGAGATAATCGGCATATGACTGCTAAAATAATTCGTATTGCGACACGTCATAGCCCGCTGGCAATGTGGCAGGCTAACTTTGTTAAGGCTGAACTGTTAAAATATCATCCGCATTTAAGTATTGAGCTGGTTGCGATGAAAACTAAGGGCGATAAGATTCTTGATACACCTTTGGCTAAAGTTGGCGGTAAAGGGCTTTTTGTTAAAGAGTTAGAAGTCGCTATCTTAGAGGGGCGGGCCGATATTGCGGTGCATTCCATCAAAGATGTACCGGTTGATTTTCCTGACGGTTTGGGACTGACGGTCATTTGTAAACGCGGCGATCCGCGCGATGCTTTTGTTTCCAATCACTACGTGTCGATACAGCAGTTACCGGCAGGCGCTATTGTCGGCACATCGAGTTTGCGCCGCCAATGTCAGCTCCGCGAATTACGGCCGGATCTTATTATCAAGGATCTGCGCGGTAATGTGAATACACGTCTGGGAAAATTAGATGCCGGGCAGTATGATGCCATTATTTTGGCCGCAGCGGGATTGATCCGCTTGCAGATGGAGCCGCGTATTGCCAGTTATCTTGAGCCTGAGATAAGTCTTCCGGCTGTCGGGCAGGGGGCGGTCGGTATTGAATGCCGTTTAGATGATCCGCAGACGATTGCCTTGTTAAAGCCGCTTGAAGATGCCGATACACGTTTACGGGTGACTGCGGAACGGGCAATGAATCTGGCTTTGCAGGGCGGATGTCAGGTGCCGATTGGCAGTTTTTCGCTATTAGAAGGTGAACAGTTATTTCTGCGCGGACTGGTGGGCAGTGTTGATGGCAAAAAGATTATCCGTAAAGAGATCCGCGGTCATCAGGAAAATGCGCAGCAGCTCGGTCAGACTTTAGCGCAGCAGTTGCTCGATTGCGGCGCCAGAGCTATTCTGGCGGACGTCTACGGTCAATCTTTATAAAGATGCGAAAAACGCGTTTACTGGTCACTCGATTTTCACCGCATGCAGCGCGGTTAGCGGCTTTACTTAATGCGCAAGGCATCTTTGCAGTTGCGCAACCCTTGTTATCTGTGCGAAAAACGCCTGAGTTTGCGCATTCAAGCTGTGTATTTACAAAAAATTACGATTATATTATTGCAGTCAGTCGTAATGCAGTAGACTATACAAATCAGGCGCTTGCTGAAAATAACTGGCCCAGAAGCTGTTATTTAGCGGTCGGCAAAGGGACGCAGGCGGCGTTATGGCGGGCGACCGGGCAAACGGTTTTTGTTCCCGAAGGGCCGTTTGACAGTGAAGGCCTGCTGGCTTTGCCTTGTTTAGCACAAATATACAATAAACGTATTCTCATTCTGCGCGGTCTCGGCGGTCGTGAATTACTTGCTGAGAGCTTAACCGCCCGCGGGGCTATGGTTGATTATTACCAGCCTTATCAGCGTGTTGCTATCAATTTAAATGGCTTTTTGATGGTTGAGCAATGGCAGTTACAAAATATAAACGGAATTATTATCAGCAGTGTGGCATTGCTCAACAGATTGCTGGAAGTTGTGCCGCAAGATGCATTAACTTGGTTAAAAACAATGACAATTTATGCGCCGAGCAAACGTATTACTGAGCAGGCGAGTTTGGCCGGCTGGTCTAATGTACAGGTATTGCCTGGTATGCTGGATAAGCAGATCGTTGATTATTTTAAATAATAATTTATTTCATTGTGTTGCTTTTAAAATGTGGGGGTTGTTATGACAGAAAACAAAAAGGTAAAAATAGAAGAGGGGAGCGTCGCATCTGAAAAATCCCCCTCTCAAGCTGCAGCACCGGCAGCAAAAAAAACGCCGCGCGCCCGGAAAATATTTGTTTTGATTGTTATTTTGCTTGTCGTGTTGCTGATGGCGATGATCGCCTGCGGCGTTTATCTCTATAAAGAGCAGCAAACCTTAAATACGCAGAATAAGCGCGATATTAGCCAGCTAAGCGCGCAATTATCTGTTCAGCAGGAAAGCCAGAAGCAGCAGTTACAAAAGGCACAATTATTACAATCTACTTTAAAAACACAATTTGAAGAGGTTACAGGGCAGCTTCAGAAAGTAAAAAATGCCAGTAAATTATATAAAACGGATGTGCAGGCATTGCAGCGTCGTTTTACGGAAACAAAGGTCCGCCAGCCCAATGACTGGATATTATCTGAAGTTGAGTATCTGGTTACACTGGCCGGTAGAAAAATTTGGTTGGAGAGAGATATCCCGACTGCCATTACCATTTTACTTGCTGCGGATCAGCGTGTTGTGGAATTGAGCGATTCCAGTCTCAGCGTTTTGCGGGCGGCATTGCTTGAAGATATTAATGAATTGGAGGCGTTACCTAAGCGCGATCCTGATGGCGTGGTCTTGGCTTTGTCGAGTTTAGAGCATCGCATTGATCAGCTAGTGGCTATTTCAGGAAAAGCGGCGGGCGCATCTGCCGCAAAAAACAGCGAGGTTTCCTCTGATATTAATGACTGGCAGGAGAACCTGACAAAATCATGGTCTGATTTTGTTAATAGTTTTATTGTTATTAATAAACGCGAAACGCAATTGCAGGCGCAGCTTTCACCGCAGCAAGCTTGGTATTTAAAAGAGAAATTACGCAATGATTTAGCAAAAGCGGAGTTTGCCGTATACCGGGAACAGCAGGATATTTATAATATTGCGCTGCATAGCGCGCTTGGCTTGCTAAAAAATTATTATGATCTGGATGATAATGCGACGAGTCATTTCTATAAATCCGTGCAGCGTTTAAGTAAACATAAAATTTCAATTAATTACCCTGACCAATTAAAAAGCGCGCCGTTACTCGATAGGATTATAAAACAGCGGATAAAAAAATCACTTGCCAGTTCCCGTGCGCAGCAGGAGTAAATTATGCTAAAAATTATTATTGTTATTGCAGCGCTTCTTGCCGGGCTGATTTTAGGGCCGGAGATAAGCACCAATAAAGGCTATATTCTGCTTTCCGTTGACGGTTATACAACCTATGAGATAACCGTTATTAATGCGCTTCTGATTGCGTTTGTTGTTTATTTTTTACTGCTCTTTGTCGAATGGTTATTACGCAAGCTCTTTGCAATGAGTTCGATGACGCGTGGCTGGTTCGGGCAGCGCAAAACCAGAAAGGTGCAAAAAAAGACATTATTGGGAATGTTGGCCCTTTTTGAAGGGGACAGTAAACAAGCACAAAAGTTATTGGCGCAGTCCGCTCCGCGCAGTGAAGCACCGGCGTTAAGCTATATAGCTGCCGCTAAGGCGGCTCATCAGCAAAAAAAATATGATTTACGCGATGCGCATTTTCGACAAGCCTACGACAGTCAAAAAAACTGCCAGTTAGCTGCGGGGGTGGTCTGGGCTGAACTGCAGATGGAAGCTAAACAGTATGCAAATGCGTTAGCCACAGTGACTGAATTAGATAAAAAATTTCCGAAAAATAAACGTGTTAACGCGTTTTATTTTACTCTCTATCCGGCGCTGCAGCAATGGCAGAAATACTTGGATTTACTCGATACGCGACACAAATTTTTGGCATTCAATGATGTCGAATTAGCGACACTGGCGTTTGATGCTTACCGGGAATTATTTAAACAGCTGGCCGCAAAGAGCGCTGCAGACTTACAAGGTTATTGGGATAAAAAAATAGCCCGTACGCTGCGCAAAAAACTGACTTATCAGAAAGCATTATTAGATGCTTATCTCGATGCGGGCGCTGACAAATTTGCCGAGGCGTTTTTAGTCGATAAATTGCACCAGCAGTTCTCCCTGGCATTGCTGCCTTACCTTAATAAACTGGAAATTAGTGATTATTATCCGTTAATTTTGCTGTTGGAGAAGGCGCTTAAAAAAGAATCTGAAAAAGGTTTGATTCATCAGGCGCTTGCTAAATTAAAGCTTAAAGAAAACAAACCATTAGCAGCGATAAATCATTTAAAAGAAAGTCTTAAAAGCGTTCCGAATATTGATGATTTTGCGTTACTTGCCGGTCTTTTGGAGAAAGATGGTCGTGCGACAGAAGCGCAGGAATATTATCGCCAGGGATTACAGTTGGCCGTTTCTGCAAAGTAATGCTGTAATGCAGCTTATTATATAATCCCCAGAGCAGGCGCTTAACCTGCTTTTTTTCTAGTATATTTTTTCTTATTTGACAGGATACAATTTATACCGGCAAACCATCCTCTTTTCCCGCTTAGCATTGAAAATAGCCGAGCTGAGGTTATTTTGACACCGTGCCCGGGAACAAAAAGTGTTTCATTGAAAAGTTCGCTTGTACAGCTTAAGCAGGCTGACGCGTCTGCAGTATTAACCTTTATGACTGCGGATGAGCTGCATAAAAATAATTTAAGCACTATTGGCGAGGCTGTTAAGGCGCAGGATATGCGCTGGTTTCATCTGCCGATTATTGACGATCAGGTACCCGAAGCCGCATTTTCCGCAGCCTGGGAAACGGCCGGCCCGCTTGTACATGATTTGCTTGAACGGGACGTAACCATTGCCGTGCACTGCAAAGGTGGCTCCGGTCGTACCGGTTTGATTAGAGCACAAATTTTATTAGAGCGGGGTGAAGTACTTGAGCCGTTAATAAAACGTATTCAAGCGCTTCGCCCTAATGCATTCATGCATGCTTGCCATCGCGAGTATGTGGCTGCCTTGGCAGAAAATTTAAAATCACAATAGAAGGCGGTTCAAAATGACAATTAAAGTGGGTATTAACGGTTTTGGGCGCATTGGCCGTTTAGTGATGCGTGCAGCTTATGACTGGGCTGATATTGAGTTTGTGCAAATTAATGACTGTGCGGGTGATGCGAAAACGCTTGCCCATCTTCTGGAGTTCGATTCCGTGCAGGGGCGCTGGCAGCATCCGGTTGCAGCAGCTGAAAATCAGATATTAATCGGCAAGCATAAAATTAATTGTACGCAGCAACGTGACATTGCCGCGGTAGACTGGTCAAATTGCGACGTGGTAGTTGAGGCGACAGGGGTTAATAAAAATGCTAAATTGCTGCAAGGTTATTTAGATCAGGGTGTAAAACGGGTGGTTGTTTCTGCTCCTGTGAAGGCTGACGGTATTGTTAATATTGTGGTGGGCGTCAATGATTTTATTTTTGAGCCAAGCAAACATCAAATTGTCACTGCCGCTTCCTGTACCACT
>Ga0233410_10000398_pt1 | contig 14161 bp, 10 predicted proteins | sample Na_anoxic_1_MG_FD_179869 | JGI IMG/M metagenome (GOLD analysis project Ga0233410, IMG submission 179869) | Seawater microbial communities from Saanich Inlet, British Columbia, Canada - Na_anoxic_1_MG | ecosystem: Environmental > Aquatic > Marine > Inlet | place: Canada: British Columbia...
GGGTTTTTGCAGGCACGGTTAATATCAGCAGCCCGCTGACAATACGTGTTGATAAATCGGCAGAAAACACCCTGATTGCCGATATTATTCATCTGCAGGATAGCGCGCAGCTTAATAAACCGCGCATCGAAATTATTGCTGATATTGTCTCCCGCTATTTTGTTGGCGCTTTACTTATTGTCGCGACACTGACCTATATAATCTGGCATTTTATTGAATCTGATCAGGCATTTTGGATAACCATTTCGGTACTGGTGGCCACCTGCCCGTGCGCCCTTTCTTTAGCAACCCCTACCGCCTTGACCTGCGCCACCGCACAACTCAATAAGCAAGGCATTCTCATTAAACAGCACTATGTGCTGGAAACGCTTAATAAAATTAACCATATCATATTTGATAAAACAGGTACCTTAAGCACAGGCGATTTTTCACTGCTTAACAGCTGCGTTTATGCCGCTTATTCAAAACAACAGTGCATTGACTTTGCCGCACAACTGGAAAAAGTTTCCGAGCATCCGATTGCTCAGGCATTTAAAAAAAAACAAAAACAAAGCATCACCTTAAATAACCTTAGCAATTTACCAGGGCAAGGTATGCAAGCTGATTATCAGCAGCAGCAATTAAAGCTCGGCAGCGCCGCATTTTGTGGTATTGCCAGTCCGATTAAAAGCACAGAGCAGCTTATTTATCTGACGCTGAATAAGCAATTAATTGCAACTTTCGAATTAGGCGATAAGCTGCGTGATAGTGCAGCCGGCGCCGTTAACTATTGGCGCAATAAAAAAGTCACCACGACCCTGTTAACCGGTGATATTTCCGCTAAAAGCGAAGAGATTGCCAGTGCACTGCAGTTCGATAATCTGCTCAAAGGGGTTACCCCCGAAGGTAAACTTCGTCACCTGCAGCAGTTACAGGCAGATAATTATGTGTTAATGGTGGGTGATGGCATTAATGATGCGCCGGTTTTAGCCGGGGCGCATGTCTCAGTGGCATTAGCCGGCGGCACTGATCTCGCCAAAAACAGTGCAGATGTTATTTTATTAGGTGAAGATTTGGCTAAACTGCAGGTACTGAGTGAAACAGCGCAAAAAACCACGACTATTATCAAACAAAATCTCGCCTGGGCAAGCCTATACAATATCATTATTGTCCCCCTTGCCATGCTCGGCCATGTCCCCCCTTATATTGCGGTAATAGGCATGTCTTTCAGCTCACTGATAGTGGTCAGTAACTCACTGCGATTATTAAAATAATACATGCTTATGCACTTAACTCAGGTAAAAACTGAAATGAATTAAAATTATAAAAAAATGCACCACGCACGCTTTATCTGACTGCGAAATGTTATTTTGGTTCTTCTTCATCAACAGAGTTAAAGGAGGAAAACACGAAACAAGCAAAAATCAGCTTATAAACTTATGTTTTAGTATGTTCTCTGTGTAGCGCACAGCGCCTCTGTCAATGAATACGAACCGAAACGTAGTTTCGCAGTTGAATGAAGTGTGCGTGCTAGTGTTTTTAATCTTTTTACAAAAACAACCTGAGTCACCTACATAAGCATGAAATAATATCTTCTTGTTGAGGCAGTTAAAATGAGCATTATTTATGTATTAATTCCGATTGCAATGCTCTTTGTCGCGATTGCCGTCGGCGTTTTTTTCTGGGCGGTAAAAACCAATCAGTACGATGATCTGGACAGAGAAGGCGTTAACATTTTATTCGATGAAGACAGCCCGGCCCTGGATATGCAGCCACATAAAAATAATACAGAAAAAAAATCTTCGGAGAATAAACATGTTAATCAATGATTTTATCGCAGCACTGCTAATCGGCTTACTCGGCGCAGGACATTGCCTCGCAATGTGCTCAGGTATTGCCAGTGCCATTACCTTTTCAGTCAAAGAACACCCCAATAAATTATCGTCATGGTCTGCATTATTATTATACAACTTTGGCAGAATATGCAGTTATACCCTGGCAGGGGCTTTATTTGCAGGCAGCAGTGCGGCGCTACTGAGCTTTATAGGCGGCAAAGAAACACTCATTTACCTGCGTTTAATAGCCGCTATATTAATGCTGTTATTAGCCTTATACATTTCACAAATATACTTAGGCTTATTAAAAGTAGAGCGAACCGGACAATTTATATGGAAGTTCATCGAGCCAGTTGCCCGGCTTTTTCTTCCGTTAAAACACCCGGCTTATGCCTTGCCGCTGGGTTTTTTATGGGGCTGGTTACCTTGCGGCTTGGTTTATTCAACTTTATCCTGGGCGGCGAGCAGCGGCACAGTCGCTAATGGCACGGCGATTATGTTCGGCTTTGGCTTAGGCACATTACCGGCCATGCTGTGCGTCGGTTCGCTGAGTCAGCAGTTAACCTATTATTTAAACCACCATTATTTTCGCTATGGCAGCGGCTTATTGCTCGGCATTTTTGCAGTGCACACATTTTATATCGCATTAAAACAATTACTATAAACATGCTCAAAGGCCATATAGCGGTTCATAATTTATTCTATTTCATTATCCGGCATATCAGCCGTATTGCCGTACAGGACGCAAATTTACCACTAAAATATCATAGAACAGCACAAATCATTGGAAAGTGTTCAAAGCGACTTTAATTAATGCTAATATTGATTTAAGTCAAAAAGGAAAATAAAAAAACTATGGAAAAAAGTAATACAAATCGCATTCAAACAGGTAGTTGTGCCATTCGTTGCCAGGACTGTAGTATTAATCAGTTATGTATTCCTTACTCTCTTAATGAAACTGAATTAGATCGTTTAGATAATATTATTGAGCGTAAAAAGCCCATTCAAAAAGGTCAGGAAATATTTAAAGCGGGGCAGGAGATGAAATGTCTTTATGCCATTCGTTCTGGGACGCTAAAATCATATACGATAACAGAACAGGGTGATGAACAGATCACCGCTTTCCACCTTGCCGGAGATTTAGTCGGTTTCGATGGTATTAATTCAGGAAAACACCCAAGCTTTGCGCAAGCCCTTGAAACTGCAATGATTTGTGAGATACCTTACGACACACTTGATAGCCTGTCGACCAGTATGCCGAAATTAAGACAGCAAATTCTGCGTTTAATGAGCGCTGAAATTGTTGGCGATCAAAATATGATTTTATTATTATCAAAAAAGAATGCCGAAGAACGTCTGGCTTCTTTTATTCATAATCTGTCTATGCGCTTTTCTACACGCGGTTTCTCTCCTAGAGAGTTCCGTTTATCAATGACCCGCGGCGATATCGGCAACTATTTAGGGCTTACCGTGGAAACTATCAGCCGCCTCTTAGGACGTTTCCAGAAAAACCAGATGATCGCCGTAAAGGGGAAATATATCAGTATCTTAGATGAAGAGATGCTTGCGGAGCTCGCCGGAGAAAAGAAAAAAGATTGATGTAAGCCACTGTTATTAAACTCAATCCAATTAAATAGCCTTTTCGTGACGAAGGGGCTATCGATATTAAAACATCTGATCTAAATTATAGGTATCTTCTTTTTTGTCTTAGGGGTTTACTATGTTTAAATGCCATAATATTTTAGTTTTTATTAATCCAAGCCAAGAATTTCAACCCGCCCTTGCGCGCGCTGCGCATATTGCAAAAAAAGAAAAAGATGCAAAAATCACGCTATTTTTATGTTGTTATGATCTCAGTTATGAAATGACCTCGTTAATCTCCAGCGATGAACGTCAGGCAATGCAGAAAAGTGTTATTAAAGAAAATACAGCTTGGTTGGAAACCGTTGCCGCACCTTATCAGGAAAACGGTCTGCAGATTGATAAACAGGTTGTCTGGCATAACCGCCCTTTCCAGGCGGCTATTCTTGAAGTGTTAAAAGGCGGCTATGATTTAGTCATTAAATCAACGCATCCGCATTCTAAATTGAGCGCTATTTTATTTACACCTACGGACTGGAATTTATTAAGAAAATGTCCAGTGCCCGTATTGTTAGTGAAACATCAGCAATGGCCTGAAAATGGCAATATTCTTTGCGCTATTGACTGCAAAAGTATTCAAGACGAAGAGCATCATCAACTTAATGAGCAGATTTTAAATGAAGCCAAAGCGATGGCTGAAATAGTCGATGCAAATGTGCATATGGTTAATGCTTATCCGAATCCGCCAATGAATATTATGCTTGAACTGCCTGAATTTGATCCTATCAATTATGAAGATGGATTAAAAAAATTCCACCAGAAAACCTTAAATGAATATGCGAAAAATCATAATATACCTGAGCTGCAAACTCACCTAGGGCAAGGTTTACCCGAAGAGGTTATCAGTGATGTCGCCCATGAAATTGATGCTGAGCTAGTTATTCTCGGTACCGTTGGCCGCTCCGGTTTAGGCGCGACATTATTAGGACATACCGCAGAGCAGGTTATCGATAATTTGGACTGTGATTTACTGGCATTAAAGCCACAAGGTTTTATAAGCCCCATTAAACTATAAGAGAACATTATGAAACGATTAGTTGCGGGTGATCCTGCCCCGTTATTCAGCCTTCAAGATGATCAGAATAACACGGTTTCATTGCCTGATTTAGCAGGGAAAAAAGTATTGTTGTATTTTTATCCCAAGGCATTAACGCCAGGCTGCACAACCCAGGCCTGTGCTTTGCGTGATGTTAAAGCTGAGTTTGATGCATTAAATACTGTGGTTTACGGTATTAGCCCGGATCCGGTTAAAAAACTGGCACGTTTTGTAGAAAAAAAAGAGCTTAATTTTCCTTTACTCTCAGATGAAGATCATGCGATTGCCGATGCATTTGGTGTTTGGGGGGAAAAGAAATTTATGGGAAAAACCTATGATGGCATCAACCGCATCAGCTTTTTAATTAATGAACAAGGCGTGATTGAAAAAGTGTTTGATAAATTCAAAACGAAAGATCATCATCAAGTTGTTTTAGATTATCTGCAAAGCTAAATAGCCAGTATAAAAAGGGCGGAACGCCCTTTTTATTTAGCTCAGGAAATTAGAAAATTCATCACCCGTTAATTAGTTAGCCGTTTCGTCTCTCTTTTCCAGCTGTTCGCGACTTGGCCAGGCATTTAACACAGCTTTTACTAAGGTTGCCAGCGGAATGGCAAAAAACACCCCCCAAAATCCCCACAGCCCGCCAAAGATCAAGACCGACATAATGATCACGACCGGATGCAGATTAACCGCTTCAGAAAATAAAATAGGCACAATCAAGTTGCCATCGATCACCTGTACAATGCCATAAGCGACCATCAAATAAACAAAATCAGCAGAGGGCCCCCATTGAAAAAAAGCCACAACAGCGACCGGCACAGTCACCGCAGCAGCCCCAATATAAGGAATTAAGACAGATAAGCCCACCAGCATTGCCAGTAATGCTGAATAACGTAACTCCATAAAAAAGAAAGTTAAATAAGTCGCAATGCCAACAATCAGGATCTCAATGACCTTGCCGCGGATATAATTCATTATCTGTCCGTTCATTTCAAACCAGACTTGATTGGCTAATTTACGGTTCCTCGGTAAAAACTGCAGCACACTTTTAAGTAAGAAATCTTTATCTTTGAGCATAAAAATCATCATCAAGGGCACTAAAATAGCGTAAACAATTAATGCGGCAATGTTTACCAGTGAAGCAACAGATTGCGATAATAAAAATCCGCCACTGTCTAGCAAATAAGCACGTAAATTTTCGACAATATGAGCAATCATAACCGGATCAATCGCTTCCGGATACTGGCTGGGCAAGGCTAATACATAGGACTGCGCCTGATTAAACATGGCCGGCAAATCGCGAATTAACGCAGCCCCTTGCTTAAATACGGTCGGCAATACCCCTAAAAAACCAAAAACAGCTAACGACAAAAACAGCGACATAACAACAAAAGTAGCTATGCTGCGGTTTATCCTAAAGCGTGTTAAATAATTAATAGGCCAATCAAGCAGATAAGCAAGCACTAACGCAACGAACAAGGGTACTAAAATATTACCGAAAAAATAAAAGACTAAAAAAGCAGCGATTAACAATAAAAAAAGCACACTTAAATCAGGATCTGCAAAACGATGCTGATACCAGGCGGTTAATTGTTTAAACATAAATCGGTTTGACCCTTACGCTAATTGTATGAACTGTGATCGGTTTTGATCAGTACCATTCGTTGTCTATACCCATGTTACTTCAAGATGCGAAATCAGCAAGCCAAATTGTACTTATTCAAAAGACGATCCGTCTAGCTTGTTAAAATCATCGCTTGCAATAAGTTAAAGCTTGTTTATGATTTTGTTATTCCATTAGCAATGAGAGCTTACTTTGTTTAACAAATTCCTGATTATTTCTCTGTACCTGTGCTTTCTATTATTTTCCAATATAGCCAGTGCCAGCAATACGCTTCCTGATATTGGAACCGTCGGTGCCGGCGCATTAACCATTGAAAAAGAAAAAGAATATGGTTGGGCATTCCGCTTAATGGCAAATCAGTCGCTGCCTGTTATTCGCGATCCGGTACTGAACAACTATATCAATGAATTAGGCCAAAATCTGGTCGCTCACGCGGATTCTGTGCGCCTGCCGTTTTATTTTTTTCTGATTAACGACCAGGAAATTAATGCAGCCGCATTTTTAGGCGGAAATATAAAAATTCACAGCGGTTTGTTTTTATATGCCCAAAATGAAAGCGAACTGGCCAGCGTTATCGCCCATGAAATATCCCATATCACCCAACGCCATTTAGCACGTATGCTGGAACAGCAGTCATTCAGCAATCCGGCGACATTGGCGGCATTAGCCGGATCCGTGTTACTTTCTTTAATATCACCAACGGCCGGCATGGCAGCCTTAAGTGGCAGCCTGGCATTAACCATGCAGTCAACAATCAACTATACGCGTCAGCATGAGTATGAAGCGGATCGTATCGGCATACAAACGCTGTATGATGCCGGATATAATCCTTACGGCATGGCAAACTTCTTCGGCAGATTAGCCGATAAATATAAATATGCCAGCTTACCTCCGAAAATGCTGCTAACCCATCCTTTACCTGAAACACGTTTGGCTGAAGCACGCTTACGCGCCAGTCAACTCACGGTAAAACAGGTGAACAACAGTTTAGACTATCAATTAAGCAAAGCCCGGATCACGGTCAGATATAATAATATCTCTGCAGATGCGGCGCTTAATTATTACCAGAGACAGCTTAAAAATAATAAATACCAGCTCAAAGAAGCCGCATTATACGGGGAGGCGCTGGCTTATTTTCAGAAGAAAAATTACCCGAAAGCACAGCAACTGACTTTAGCGCTTTTAAAAACACACGCTGATAATCTGTTTTTTATTGATCTGTTAACAGATACGTCGCTTGCGTTAAATCAGGCAGATAAAATGATTAAGATACTGCAGGAAAAGTATAAAAAATCACCGGAAAATGCCGTTTATACGCTTAATCTGGTTAATGCGCTGCACACAGACAAACAATATGCAGCGGCAGAAAAAATCATTGAGTTGTTTATACGCAGCCATCCTCAGCATGTTTTAGCACATTTACTGGCGATTGATATCTACAAAGCGCTACAAGATCGTGCCAGAGAGCATGCCAGCAAAGCGCAATATTTAGCACTGCAGGGCCGTTTTAGAGAAGCAAGTCAGGAGATGGGCAGCGCACTTGCCTATGCCGATAATAAACTGGATCAGGCGCGCTACAGTGCAAAAATGGATCTGTATAAGAAAGATGATATACGCTTACAGGCACTGCAGGAATAAGCGCTTATGCGCGTAAATCAATACTGTTAGCAGCCTTGAGCCGCAATCCATTTTTTCAATTGCACAATATCATTTTTATATTGTGATTTTATTAACTCAATCCAGTCATCAATATTATCCCACCATGCGGGAAGATCCGGTGACTGGGCTTGTTGTGCTAGCTTCTGGATACGTTTTAAGCCTACCGAGCCAGCTGCCCCTTTGATTTTATGTGCTTGGCTGACAATACCTTTTTGATTTTTGGCTATCATATTTGAATCTAAAACCTGCAGATAACCGGGCATCATCTTTTCAAATAAAGCAACGTTTTCCAGCATTACCGAAACCGTTAAAAACGCGGATAGTTCGCAAAGCATTTGCAGATCCAGCAGGCTGTCACTATTATCTTGCGCTGCCTTCGTTAATGGCGCGCGGCTGTCAGTTTGTGGCTCTGCAGATAAAAACAGCCTTTCGATCATCGCATTTAACGGCTCAATACTCAGCGGCTTACCTAGCGCATCATCCATACCACGTTCAATAAATTGGTGTTTATCTGTAAAGACATTCGCAGTTAGCGCGACAATAGGCGCAAGGTTCTTCGCATATTTTTCACGTAATGCTTTCGTAACCTGATAACCATCCATATCCGGTAACTGAATATCCATCAAAATCAACTGATAGTGTTTTTGTGATACTTTTTGTAAAGCTTGCCGGCCATTTTCAGCACAGTCCACACTATGCCCCAGTTTTTCCAACAAAGACTTGGCAACCACAATATTCAGCTCAATATCCTCAACAAGCAGAATAGATAATGACGGCAATTTTGCTGAAAGCGTTTTTTGTTGAAACGCTTTATTTGAGCCGTTAACAGGAATGCATACTTTAAAGACACTTCCCTTACCAAGTTCACTGCGTACCGTTAATATCCCGCCCATCGCTTTAATTATTTGCGATGAAACAGCCAAACCGATCCCTGTGCCTGTCGCATGAGCATTACCCTTTACCTGATAATACATAGCAAAAATTTTATCCAGCTGATCCCGCGCAATACCGATACCTGAATCGAGGACTTCAAAACAAAGCCTTCCCTGAAGATCATTTTCCCGCTCGTAAAAACAATTGATGCTCACCATTCCAGATTGTGTAAACTTAACGGCATTACTCATTAAATTCCATAATACTTGCCGTAAGCGCGTATCATCCGCGTCAATATAAGAAGGCAATTCACCGCTTTGCTGGAAACGTAATGTTAAGCCTTTCTGCTCTGTTTGAATAAACGCCAAGCTTTTTAAATCACTGATAAAATCAAGCATATTGATATGATCACTGACCAGATTTAAACGGCTGCGATCTAACTTGTCTAAATCAATAATATCATTAAAAATATTTCCTAACGTAATCGCGCTCATATGAATAGTTTTAAGGTGCCTGGTTTGTTCTTTGGTAAGCGGATCATCGAGCAGCATGCGGCTTAACCCGACAATACCATTGAGTGGCGTGCGCAGCTCATGACTGATCGTTGCGATAAATGTGGTTTTGTCACGGCTGGCTTTTTCTAAAGATTCCTGATGTTTTTTACGATCGGTAATATCACGTCCGAAACTAATAATACCGACACATTTTTTTTGACTGTTATACAGCGGCAATGCACGCACCTCAAAATAGGCTTGCTGACCATTCGGATAATGCAACCAATGTTCGTGAATTTGTTCCGTTTGTGTATCCTGCACCCGCTGATCCCGAGCAACAACTTCATTGGCATAAGATTCCGGAAAAATATCAAAGGGCGTTAAACCAATCAGCTGCTTTTCCGTTTTTTCCGTTAACGCCTCCATTGCTTTATTACAACTGACAAAACAACCTTTCAAATCGCGATGGAAGAACAGATCCGGCGATGTATCTAAAAATGAACGCAACAAAATGGCGGTTTCTTCAAGTTTAAACTGGCTTTTTTGATGTTCGATAATTTCACTTTCTAAGGCAATCGTTTTTTGCTGATCGTTTTTTAAAATCACCTGCAAGCGGGCAACGGTCAGCCCGAGACGCTGTCTGGCATCTTCCAAATCCCCCATGACCACAGTTAAAAAATAAACCGCCCAAGGGGTTATTAATAACCCCAAAATAAAGGAGCGGGACACATCGACAATATCTACATTTTCATTAAAATAATGCGCCAATAGCACCTGTAATATCCAATCTGCACTAATAATGGCAAAGGCAAGGATCAGACTAAAACGAAATGCGCCTAAGCGCTTTAATAAAGCGACATAATAATGCACCCACGTTTTTAGATTAAATATATTCACCACAGCCCCGGTCATGCCTAGAAAGAAGAATTTTGAAACATAAATACAAACTGTTTATTGTAATGAAAAATCGTCCAGTCATATTACACTTATTCGTCATTTTGCAGTTTAAATTAACAATATACTGCTTTAAGCCAATAAACCTGCGCTGATTGCTTGATTATTATGCAAGATTTGCGATTGCCGGTAATCCTTTTCATTTCATGGTTTTTAATTCTTCATAACACGTCTATAATGCACCGCTCGAATTATCAATATATGCACAATAATTTTTAAGGGAGTTTTTCCTAATGGTAATGCCGGATATCGCAAATAACGCACACGTTAAAACGGAAGGTAAACTTGCTCGAGTTGGTATGAGTAATATCAAGTTGCCGTTAATGATCTGTGCAGATAATGATTCTCCACAGCAAGTTAGCGCAAGTGCGGAAGTTTTTGTTAATCTGGGCGATGCGCAAGCAAAAGGCATTCATATGTCCCGCCTGTACTTGCAGCTGGATCAGCTTTCTACTGAATCAGAATTGACTATCGCGACATTAAGCGAATTATTACAAGGCTTTATTACCAGCCATCAGGAGCTTAGCCAACAAGCATTCGTGAAATTTGCATTTGATTATCATCTGCGCCGCAAATCACTGATCAGTGAAAAGCGCGGCTGGAAAGCTTACCCTATTGTCGTTATTGGCCGCCTTATTGACGGTAAACTGGAATTTGAACTACAGATAAATGTTACTTATTCGTCAACCTGCCCCTGCTCTGCAGCTCTTGCCCGCCAGTTAATTCAGAAAGAATTCTCAGAAAAATATGCGCAGCAGACGGATATTGCTAAAGATGAAATTCTAAATTGGCTGGGCTCTACACAAGGCATAGTGGCAACACCGCACAGCCAGCGCAGTATCGTCGAAGTAAAAGTGAAATTGAATGCCCGAACGCCGTCTTTTCCTATTATTGAACTGATTGATTTGATTGAAGATACCTTAAAAACACCGGTTCAAGCAGCGGTTAAACGTCAGGATGAACAAGAGTTTGCGCGTCTAAACGGTCAAAATCTGATGTTCTGTGAAGATGCGGCCCGTTATTTACAATATACACTTAATCAGCAGGTTAAATTTGATGATTTCTGGCTACGTGTTAATCATTATGAAAGTTTACATGCACATGATGCCGTTTCTATTACGACAAAAGGCATTGCGGGCGGCTACTGCGCTTAGTAATAAACATGGCGCTCCTCTGCGCTAAAAAACAAGCTGCAGAGGAGTTAATGAACCGCAGTTTGATCTCTGCCGGCCTCTTTTGCCGCGTATAAAGCGCTGTCCGCTTCCGCCAGTAATATTTTCATTGAGTTCAATTCACTCGGGAACATACTTGACAGTCCCAGACTTATGGTTACAACCGTATTGACTGAGGAGTAAAGATGTTCAATCTGCGCTTCTTTAATCTCCACTCTGATCTTTTCAGTGACTTTCAATGCGTTAGTCGCATTGCCGCCTTTTATTAAAACAGCGAACTCCTCGCCGCCGTAACGCGCAGCAAAACAGCCCGCTTTTTCACACACTGTTTGTAATGCGCCGGCAACACGCTGTAATGCCTGGTCGCCTTTCTGATGTCCGTAGTTATCATTATAATTTTTAAAAAAATCTATATCACAAATAACCAATGACAATAATTCCTGTTCATCACAAGCTTCCTGCCAAAGTTTAGAAAATTGCATGTCAAAAGCGCGACGGTTGCCGATACGGGTCAATTGATCATGCAGCATCTTAGCCTCAAATTCCGAGACATCAGAGCTCAGTTTCTCTTCGGTTTCTTTGCGCAGGGTAATATCACGCCCCATGATAACGATCCCCTTATAGTCACTTTCCGGATCTTTAAATGGTGTTTTATAGACCTCGTACCACATTTTTTTACCTTCATTGAAGAACACCTCATCAAAGATAAGCTGCTCTGCCGTTTCAAAAACCTGCTGATTTTGCCGCTCAGCCCACTCAGCCCGCTCAGCGGGTAAAAAATCCTGTTGCCGGTGACCGATAATATCCTCGACGGCAGCGCCCATTAATTTGGCGAATGAATGATTAGCAGCAATTACCCGCCCGTCCTGATCCAACAGGCCAATCGGATCTGTGCTTGCTGAAAAAACCGAGCTTAATAACACATTCTGCTTAGATAATGCTTTTTCAGTTTTTTTACGCTGTAGATTTTCATCCTTCAGCTTTTCATTTAACGTATATAAATCAGTAATGTCATGATCAATGCTTAAAATAGCAAAAACAGTGCCCTTATCATTATACAAAGGTAATTTAACGATATTGATTAAACTCAATTCCCGGTCTTTCTGCTGAAGCCATTCTTGACTGTTAAACGTTTCACCAGTCCAAACCTGCGTTTCCTGCTGCTTTTGCTTATTGACCGCAGCAGTTGGCAGCATATCCAAAACGCGCCGGCCAGTTGCATAAGCGACTGTGGTCTGATTGGCTTTTGCCCATGATTTATTGCAGCCGATAATCGTACCTTTAGGGGATTTAAACGCGATTTGCTGCGGAATTGAATCAAGCACTTTACGCAATAACTCGCGCTCTTCCGTTAATTTACGCTCCGCTCTTAATAAGGCCGTAATATCTTTTAAATAGCAAAGCCAGGCCGTTTGCCGCTGATAATGGATCCTTTTCGCTGACATTTCGATATCATGAAAACAACCGTCAACCAGCAGGCGTAACTGTTTATCGGCAATGCTGATTTGATGGCTTTCCTTATTAATAAACCGGGATAATAGAAGCTGATTTTCCGCTTCCTCAAAAGCATACTTCTTTTTTATTTTTTTAAATGGAAACAGAGACTTAACTTCATCATTAAGGTAAAAAACAGTGCGCCCGTCTAACGAGAAAATAGCTAAAGGATAGGGTGATGAATCTAATATATATTTAAATTGCTGATCTTTTTTGCGGTGCGACTGGGTAAAAATAAATAACAAAACCAAAAAACAGGTAAAGATTAAGATCTTGCTTGCCATATCCGCTGACGTGCCCCAGAGCGGATTCGCAGCTTGTCCGATGAGCGCTGCAGCATTAACCGCCTGACCATCAAACTGATTTCCCCAACGGATCCACTCGAGGAGATTATTCTGCTGCTTGGAAGTGTAAACAAATAATGCGTTATTAGGGGCCGTGACTGGCTGCCTGTTAAATAACAAAGATAAAAAACGCGCCGTTAAACTGCTCGCTTGCTGCTGCCCGGTAAATAAAACCAAGGCATCTATATTTTCAGAATAAGTGTCTAATACTAATTCTAACAAACCCGGATATTCTTTATAAATAATACCCGGCATTGCTGCTGAAAATGCCAATTGCTGCGCTTGAGGTAATAATCCACCGACAATAATTGCAGCTTCTTTATCCATAAGTGACGATTTAATATCGCCATAACGTGCTGCACGATAATAAAAATGACTGTATACCGGCAAAAAGGATGTTTTTACAAGCCCCGATAGCTTTTGTGGCTCGCGTTGTAAACTATTATAAACAGAGGGCGGATTAGCACTTAATAATGGCGCTAGCGGTTGATTTCTATAAAGGTGATACTTTACAGCAATACCTGTGCTCTGTGACCATTGCTGCCAATAATCAACCAATAAACCCTGAGCGCGGTGCTGCGCATTAAAACCTGAATAAGGCAGATTTTGCGCAAGGTAAATATTAATGTCAGAGGGCTTAGTTGACTCGTTTAACGTTCCTGATGCCGAGTTTAAACACAACAATAAAGTAAGAAACGAAAACAATTTCAGCATGATCACACCTATTTAAAGAATGAGTTTTAATATTGATTTTAGTCTACTGCCTGATTAAAAATCATTATTATAAACATTTTGATCGTTGTAACTTGCTAACCTTCACAGTTTAACTATTACATTTTTAAAATTTACAGTGCCGTACCTTGCCCTCCTAACTGCTGCAGTAATTTCCCCATTCTATTTTGCACCGGCCAGCGTTTTTCACACCACAGAGGAGAGAGTAATTCTTCAAGCTTCGCAGTTGCCGATATTCGATGAAAAACAATTTCTGCTGGCGTATGACGAATTAACGACACTGCGCTCTGGCTATACTCCTCTAAAGATAAGGTGCTTAGA